>OLOK01000125.1_pt1 | contig 68920 bp, 47 predicted proteins | sample 1672591 | NCBI WGS metagenome assembly OLOK01 (sample SAMEA3136703, study PRJEB25190) | human gut metagenome | biome: human gut; feature: human-associated habitat; material: faeces | place: Austria | collected 2013 | reverse complement strand
TTTTTGGGGAGAAGGAATCAGGGAGGACAAGCAGGAGGCGGTGAAGTGGTACCGTCTGGCCGCCGATCAGGGGAACGCGGAAGCCCAGTGGAGGCTGGGATACTGTTATTTTTGGGGAGAAGGAATCAGGGAGGACAAGCAGGAGGCGGTGAAGTGGTACCGTCTGGCCGCCGATCAGGGGAACGCGGAAGCCCAGTGGAGGCTGGGCGATTGTTATTTTTTCGGACACGGAGTTGGGAAGAATAAAAGAGAAGCCGTAAACTGGTATTTTTTGTCAGCCGAAAAAGGAAATGCAGAAGCTCAAAGAAGATTGGGCGCGTGTTTTTATTTTGGGCATGGGGTTGCTAAAAACAGGCAGGAAGCGATACGCTGGTATCGTCTGGCTGCGGAACAGGGAAATTCCGTTGCCATCTCCATGCTGAAGAAGCTGGGAGTAATGTAAAGGGAAGAGCGAAGAGCATAGTAACTGTATTTATAAAAAGATGAAAGTTATGGAACAGTCGGAAGAAAGGCTATCCCGTATTAATGCATATAATAAACTTGTGGATGCCGCAATATTGACAAAAACAAGTTCTAAGTCAGTTGCAGACATCGTGAACCATGAGTTGGGAATAGAGTGTAATGCGTCTGACGTACAGGAGATTTTGAAGTCTTCCGTATCTGCTTCCGATATGCATAAAATCCGCAGAGAAATAGAGGAAAATGCTTCTATAAAAATGGAGAATGCGAATGGAACTTCATTTTTAAGAAAATATGTCAGTTTTTCCGGTCGTATTTCCAGATCTGAATATTGGGCGCTGAAGTTGCTGATATTGCCAATTATGGTTATTATTCTTCTTAATGGAGTTGCAATGGTGTGGGATAAAACAGGGAATGATTTAGGAATATTAGTTTTATTTGTGATTATTTTTATTTCTTATATATATTTCAATATTGTTGCAGATGTCAGGAGGCTTCATGACATAGGAGAGAGCGGATGGTTGGTGCTTTTAGAACTAGTTCCTTTGGTCAACATTGTCATTGCGGCGTTTCTTTTTTTTAAAGGTAGCCAATCAGCTGGTAATCAACATAAAGACTTAAAATCTTCTCACTGAAAAACGGTTGAGTATTTGGTATTTGCCCTGGGACGGACAGGGCATTTTTTGATGTAATACCAAACGGATTTTGTCAGTTTTTTTCGGAATGGATAGCAGGCGTTTCCTCTTTTCCCGCTGAAGGTGCTGGGGAGGCGTCCCGAAGGGTTTTCAGCAGAGCCGCCATGGTGTCTATGTCCTCATCCGTCATGGAGGAAAGGTCGTCCAGTTTCTTTTTAATGGCTTCAATTTCCTCTTCCCGGTACGGCAGCGCTTCTCCGCCGTGGGGACTCAGAAAGAAGGACGTGATGGTGCTGGTGAGCGTTCCCACGAATCCGATGCCCGTGAGCATCAGGAATACAGCCAGGAATTTGCCTGAAGTGGTGACCGGATAGGTATCCCCGTAGCCTACGGTGGTAGCCGTGACGAAGGACCACCAGATGCCGTTGGGCAGGCTCATGCCTTCCGCCAGATGGATGCCTACGGCCCCCAGCAGGATGATGACCAGGGCGGCGATGCAGATATACTTGAATCCGTTCGTGTTGAAGAAACGCCGGATGCGCGTGGTGAACCTCATGGCATAGGAAAACAGGTCCAGATACCTGGCGAGCCTTAAAATTTCCCCCAGCGAGGCGAACCTGAACAGGCGGAACAGGGCGTCAAAGGGTATAATGGCCAGCAAATCCCAGGGGTGTTCCTTAATGAAGAGCCATTTGGACCGGCTGATGGAGAAGCGGACCACATAATCCAGCACAAAAATCCAGTAGATGACGCGGTCCGCCGTGACTTCCCATTCCGCCGCTTCCGTGGTCAGGTCAATGGCGGTCAGCGTTACGGCGACCAGGGCCAGCAGGCACATGCCCGCTTGATAGGCCAGCCTCAGGAACAGAATGTGGCGGGGCATGCGGCGTAACGCGTTCATGGCGGGAAGAGAAATGAAAAAGCCGCCCCCCGGCGGGGTGGGCAGGGAGCGGCTTGGGGAAAGAGGCTGTTTCCTCCGGGCCCCTTACTTCAGCAGGAGCTGTTCCATCAGGGCCTGGGAGGACTGGGCCAGCACGGCGGGATCGTCCAGCATGCCGGCGCGGAGCAGGGCGGTATTCGCGATCTGGTCCGCCACCATTTGCGCCAGTTCCGGGTTTTCCGTCCGCAGGGCGGAAAGCTTTTTCACCAGCGGGTTGGAGGGGTTCAGTTCCAGCTGCGGGTGGCTTTCCGGCACTTCCTGCCCCATGGCTTTCATGTACGCCCTCATTTCCGGCCCCATGTCATTGCCGCTTTGCAGGGCTACGGCGGCTCCGCTGACCAGGCGCTTGCCCAGGGTGACTTTGGAGAATTTGTCCGGGTACAGCCCTTTCAGCCATTCTTCCAGGGCCGCGGCTTCCTCCTGGGGCAGGGCGTCCTTCTGTTCCTCTTCCAGGGCGGGGAGTTCCACGTCGGCGCGGTCGATCATCGTGACGGGCTTGCCGTCCACGCTGGACAGGGAGTCCAGCACGAATTCGTCCCCATGGTCCGTGAAGAAGGCCACTTCATAGCCGCGGGCTTTGAAGGCTTCCAGGTACGGGCTGTTTTCCAGATGGGAGCGGGAGGGGCCGGTAAGCGCGTAAATGGCCGTCTGCCCTTCCTTCATGCGGGTGACGTAGTCTTCAAATGAGGTCGTTTCCCCCGGTTCCGTGGCCGTGGATTCAAAACGGAGCAGCTTGCCCAGGGATTCCTTATTCGGCCAGGAGGTGACGACGCCTTCTTTCAGATAGCGGGAGAATTGCGCGTAGAATTCCCTGTAGGTTTCCTGATCGTCCTTCGCCAGTTTTTCCAGATGCTTGATGAAGCGTTTGGTGATGATGTCGCTGATTTTGCGCACCAGGGAGTTGTCCTGAAGCATTTCGCGGGAAATGTTCAGGGGCAGGTCCTCGCTGTCCACCACGCCGTTCAGGAAGCGGAGCCATTCCGGCAGCAGGCCTTCCGGCTTGGCGTCAATCAGCACGCGCTTGCAGTACAGGGCCACGTTGGCGTCCACGCGGCCGAATCCGAACATTTCCGGATTGCGCCTGGGGATGAAAAGCAGGGCATTCAGGGCAATAGGGGCGTCCGCGCTGAAGTGCATGTAGGACAGGGGTTTTTCATCCGTGTGGGCAATGAACTGGTAAAATTCATCATATTCCTCCGGTTTCACGTCGGATTTGGACTTGGACCAGATGGCCTGGACGGTGTTGACGTGCTCTCCGTTGAAGTTGAGAGGGAACCCCACGAAGTTGGAGTAGCGGCGCAGGAGCTCCTTCACGCGGTATTCCTGGGAGAACTCTTCATATTCGTCTTTCAGGCGGATGACGATGCGGGTGCCCCGGTCCAGCGGTTCCGCCAGCGTTTCGATGCTGTAGCCTTCCCGTCCGTCGGAAGACCAGCGCAGGGAGGCGGCTTCCGGTTCATAGGAATGGGTGAACACTTCCACCCGGTCCGCCACCATAAACGAGCTGTAGAAGCCCACTCCGAACTGGCCGATCAGGTCCGCTCCGCCTTCCTGCTTCTGCTTGAGGGCCTCCATGAATTTTTTGGTGCCGGAGTGGGCGATGGTTCCCAGGTTTTCCACCAGGTCCGCTTCCGTCATCCCGATGCCGGTGTCCGCAATGGTGATGGTCTTGTTTTCCTTATCCGTGGTGACGGTGATTTCCAGGGGCTTGTCCGGCTGGTAAATATTAGAATCCGTCAGCTGCTTCAGACGCAGTTTTTCCAGGGCGTCGGAAGCGTTGGAAACAAGCTCGCGGACAAAGATTTCACGGTCGCTGTAAAGGGCGTTGATGACAATGTCCAGCAGCTGCCGGACTTCCGCCTGAAATTGATGTGTTTCTGTATTCATATGGAAAAATGTTTTGCGAGCGTCATTATACGGCCCCCGTCAAGGGGGATGGACAGTTTTTCTCCCTGGGCCCGGGCGTCCCATGTCACACAAAAAGGCTTTTTCACAGGCATGGGGGCCGGGCGTTTTTCCTTGAAACAATTCCGGAAACCGAACAGTATTATTTAACAAATGATTTTCTCACCATTGTTGAAAAAGGGGATTCTTTTACTGGCCTTCTGCGGCGTGTTGGGCGGCGGCGTTCTTTCCGCCCAGGAAACAGGGGGCTCGCCGATTACGGAGGAGGGTTTGAAGGCATTGGATTCCAATGTGTTCGCCAATGAATACATGCTTGCATTGAAGCCCAATGTCACGCGCGACCGCATCGCCAAAATCAAGGATCCCTTTGTGCGTGGGCTCGCCGAGCAGATGGCGGAGAAGAAATTTGACCGCAAGGCCCGCGCCCTGACGGCGGAGCCGTATGAACCGGTCAAGGATCTGGCGGAACGCCTGCGTACCAGCCAGTACAGCAAATTTGAAAATCCCACCGGCATCTTTTTTGAAGAGGGGGAGGACGTATTGCTGGTCATGGGGGATCCCAAAGGTGAAAAACTGAATCTGGTTATCCACAATTTCGGGCGGGACGGAGGCCACAGCTCCTATCCGCTGAAAGAGGGGGTCAACATCATCAGGGCGAAGAACAAGGGGCTTGGCTATATTGAGTATTTCACATCCAATTACAAGAAGGCGCCCAAGGTGCATCTGTCCATTCTGTCCGGCAAGGTGAATGGAGTTTTCGTGGGAGGCGTCAGCAAAAACAGCGACTGGAAGAGGATGCTGGAAAACTCCCCCACGGAAGTTGTGGACATCGTGGGCAACCGCGTGCATCTGGTGTATCCGGTGGAGGAACTTAAACAATTCTGCCCGGACAAAGGGGAGGAGCTCATTGCCCTGTACGACAGGATTATCGGCATGGAGCAGCAGATCATGGGCCTGTACAAGTACAGGATGCTGCCCAAAAACCGGATGTTCGGCCGTGTGATCTGGAACGGGTTCATGCATGCGGACGGTACGGGAGCCGCGTTCCATAACGGTACCATGAAGGAGGTCGGCAATCCGGACAAGATTCCCGGCAGCGCCTGGGGGATTGCCCATGAGTTCGGCCACGTCAACCAGGTGCGCCCCGCCATGAAATGGGTATCCACCGGAGAAGTGACCAATAACATTTACTCCGCTTACGTGAATTACATGCTGAATCCCTCCAGCATGCGCCTGGAGCATGAACGCATCAACGGCGGGGACGGCAACATGATTGGCGGCCGCTTCAACGCCTACTTGAACAACGGCATTTTGAAGGGGGAAAACTGGCTTGTCCAGAGCGGTCCGGACAAGCGTTCCGGCGGGGATAACCGTCCGATGGTGCACGACCATTTTGTCAAGCTGGCTCCCCTGTGGCAGCTGGAGCTGTACTTCAAGATAGCCGGGAAGGGCAATCCCGACTTTTATCCGGATATCTTTTATAAGGCCATCAAGATGGATACCAGGGGCAAGAAGGATGGAGAGCTCCAGCTTGCGTTCATGAAGAACGCCTGCGACGCCGCCAGACAGGACCTGACGGATTTTTTCCGGAAAACGGGCATGCTCAAGCCCATTGACCAGGAACTGGACGACTACACCTGCGCCCGCATGACCATCACGGAGGCCGACTGCAAGAACCTGATTGCCTATGCCAGGAAGTACAAAAAGCCGGAAAGCCCCGTCATTTACTATATTTCCGTCAATAGCGCGGAAGCATATAAGAACCGCCTGCCTGTCCGCGGCGTCTATAACCAGGGCGTTACGGAGCAGGTCAATCGTCGCATTATTTCCCATGACGTGTGGAAAAACGCCGTCGTCTTTGAAACCTACAAAGACAGGGAGATGGTCCGCATCACCATGGCGGGGACGGATTCCAGGGATAATTCCTCCACCACGGTCCCCTATCCGGAAGGCTCTACGCGGATTGAGGCCGTTTCCTGGGACGGCAGGCGTACGCTGGTGTACGGCAGACGCCCTGACAAATGAAAGCTTAAGAGGTTAGCGTGTTCGGGCGCCGCCGTTCTCCGGGACGGCGGCGCTTTTTCATGACAGGGGGGGCGGATGGAAAACCGCAAGGGGATTGCTCATCCTGATGGTCTTTTCTCCATACCGTATCTTCCGGACTGCTGACAGCCGGAAGGCTGTTGCTTTTGAACAGGGGCGGGGGAGAGGCTGTATAACATGGGATGGATAAGGCAGGAACTTCCGGAGGCATCAGGGGAAAGATGCTGTTGTTTGCCGCCTTTTTAATCGTGTGCTTTAATCTGCGTACCGGGTTTGATTCTCCCGATCCGCTGTTGGGAACGATTGAAAGGGATATGGGGCTTTCCCTGGAAAATTCAGGGCTGTTCGCCCTGCTGCCCGTCTTTGTGCTGGGGGTGGCGGCTCCCATTTCTCCGCGCGTGGCGCGCCGGATGACGCCGTGGAAAATCATTTTCTGGTTCCAGCTTCTGGCGGTGGCCGGAATTTTCTGGCGCAGCTGGGACGGAGTGGCGGGGTTATACGGCGGCATGGTTCTGATGGGGCTGGGCATGGGGATTGCCGGAGCGGCCATTCCCGGACTGATCAAGCACCAGTTTCCTGACCGTGCTTCCGCCATGATGGGCGTTTACAGCGCCATGATCGGCGTGGGCAGCGCTGCGGCTTCCGGCCTGTCCGTTCCCCTTTCCAATATGCTGGGAGGCTGGCGTTTCGGCCTGGGGATCTGGATTATTCCCATCCTGCTGGGGATGCTGGTATGGGGCGCTTATTTTCTCAGGCATCCGGACGGCGTGTTTCAAAACGATCCGGCGGCATCCGGACGCAGCCTGCTGCGCAGCGGCAAGGCATGGCAGGTTACCGTTTTTTATTTGAGCCGCGTTGGGGCTGCCTATTTCTTTTATACCTGGATTCCCATCTTTCTGAGGCAGCGGGGCATGAGCTATGAGGACGCCGGTTTCATCCTTTCCGTGGCCATGTTCGCCCAGCTGCCCGCTACGCTCTCCGCTCACGTGCTGGAAAAAGCTATGGGAGGGCGGGGCCTCCTCATCGTGATGGCCATGGCGTTGGCGGCCCTTTCCTGCTGGGGCATCCTGTATCTTCCGCTGGACTGGGCCGTCTGGATGGCGATTCTGTTCGGCCTGGCGACGGGAACCGTATTCAGCCGCGGAATGGCGCTGATGGTGGAACGGGCCCGGACGCCTTCCGAATCAATCAGGCTTTCCGGCATGTCCCAGGGAATCGGCTTTACCATGGGTGCCCTGTTGAGCCTGCTGTTTACCTCCTTCCTGCATCAGGGAGGCTCTTTCCTGCCGTTCTGCCTGGTTTATACCTTGTTCTGCGTGCTCGGCATGGTTTCCGGCCGCATGTCCTCCCGGCCGGGATACGTGTAATTTTCTGGGGAGATATTCATGATTAAGTATTAGTGATTGGGAAGCAGGGTCCATTGTTCTTTCCCCCTTTTCCGGATGACGCCATTTTCCCCTGAGTGACGTTCCGCCGGCCCGAAGGGCTTGACGCTGGCGGGGGGGACGGGTAAGCTCTTGCCCGTCAAATTTTATGAAGGAAGAGATTGTACGCATCCAACGGGACGCCCTGGCACGCATCGCCCAGGCGTCTGACAGGCGCGGCGTAGAAGACGCGCGCGTGGCCATCCTCGGCAAAAAAGGGGAATTAACCCTGGCCCAGACGGGCATGAAGAATGTTCCCAGGGAGGAAAAGCCCGCTGTCGGCCAGTTGCTTAACGAGGCCCGCAAGGCCATTACGGAAGCCCTGGACGCCAAGCTGGAGGAAGTGCAGGCCCAGGCGGACAAGGCCGCCGTGGCCGGGGTGGATCTGACGCTTCCGGCCCGCTCCCTGCCGCCTGGCGGGCTGCACCCCCTCACCATCGTGCGGGATGAAGCCGTCCGCATTCTGCGCCACATGGGCTTTGCCCTGGCGGACGGCCCGGAGATTGAGGACGAGTTCCACTGCTTTGACGCGCTGAACACGCCGGAGGATCATCCGGCCCGCAATGAGAAGGATACATTTTACTTTGATTCCGGCAAGCTTCTGCGTACGCACACGTCTTCCGTGCAGATCCGCTCCATGGAAAAGCAGCTGCCGCCCGTGCGTGTCATCGCTCCCGGTTCCGCCTACCGCCGCGACGAAATTGACGCCACGCACCTTTCCGCCTTCAATCAGCTTGAAGGCCTGTATGTGGATACGGACGTTTCCGTGGGCGACCTGAAAGGAACGCTGGAATATTTTCTGCGCGCCCTTTTCGGCTCCGGCACGGAGGTTCGCTTCCGCCCCCATTTCTTCCCGTTCACGGAACCCAGTTTTGAAATTGACGTCAAGCTGAAGGTGGACGGCCAGGCCCCCCGCTGGGTGGAGATTGCCGGCTGCGGCATGGTGGATCCCAATGTTTTTGAAGCCGTGGACCGCGAACTGGGGCTGGACCCCCGCTCACAGGCCCGCTACACGGGGCTGACCGGCTTTGCCTTCGGCATCGGCCTGGATCGCCTGGCGATGATCCGCTGGGGCATCAGGGACATACGCGCCCTGATTGAGAACGATGTGCGCTTCCTTGCCCAATTCCAATAATCCTTACCTGTTTTCCCGTTATGAAGATTTCCCTTAACTGGCTTTCCCAGTATATTGACCTGTCCGGCCTGAGCGTGGATGAAATGTCTGACATGCTGACCTTTGCCGGCATTGAGGTGGAAGACATCCGCCAGCAGGGCGTGGATTCCCCATACGTGGTGGTGGCCCGTGTGGCCGCCGCGGAACAGCATCCCCAGGCGGACCGGCTGAAAGTCTGCCAGGTGGACGTGGGCGACGGCACGCTGCACCAGATCGTATGCGGCGCGCAGAACTACAAGGTGGGGGACAAAGTCCCCTGCGCCCTGCCGGGAGCGGTGCTGCCCGGCAACGTTGAAATCAAGGTGGGCAAGCTGCGCGGCGTGGAGTCCCGCGGCATGCTCTGTTCCGCCTCCGAGCTGGGGCTTCCCGACAAGGAGCACGGTCTCTGGATTCTCCCTCAGGAACTGAACCCCGGCACGCCTATTTCCCAGGTTGTCAAGGCGGATACCCTGGTGGAAGTGGAAGTGACGCCCAACCGTCCGGATCTGCTTTCCCACAACGGCATGGCGTATGAACTGGCCGCTATCTCCGGCCGGGAGTACAAGCCCGTTCCCATTGACGACGCCGGAGTGGCGCTGGAACCCGCCGGAGACTTCGTGCGGCTGGACCAGCCGGAGCTGAACCCGTACTACACCGCCGTAAAAATCAGCGGCGTGAACGTGCAGGAAAGCCCGGAATGGCTGAAGGAACGCCTGGTAGCCGTCGGCCTGCGCCCCATCAACAACATTGTGGATATTACCAACTTCGTCCTGCATGAACTGGGGACGCCCCTCCATGCCTTTGACGCGGCGAAAGTGCAGGGCGGCATTGTCACCCGCACCGCTTATGAAGGGGAAACCATCAAGGCCCTGGACGGCCAGGAATACACGCTTAACTGCACGGACCTGGTTGTCGCGGACCAGTCCGGCAAAGCGCTCGCCATCGGCGGCGTGATGGGTGGGGAGGAAAGCGGCGTGACGGACGCCACTACGGATATCATTCTGGAGTCCGCCTGGTTCAAGCCCTCCTCCGTGCGCGCCACGTCCCGCAGGCTGGCCCTGTCCTCCGACTCTTCCTACCGCTTTGAACGCGGCACTTCCGCCTGGAACGTCCTGCGCGGTTCCGTGCGCGCCGTGGAACTGATTCTTCAGCTGGCGGGCGGAACGGCCTCCCCAACGTATGTGGCCGGTTCTCCCGTTCCTAATCCGGCGCATGCTTCCATGCCTTCCTGCGGAGGGGCGGACAGCCCCGTTTCCGTGCCCGCTTCCCTGAAGCAGGGGAAAGGCGCTACGGTGACTAATGAACTGGGCTTCGTGAAACTTCCCTGGAAAGCGCTGGATCAGATTTCCGGCGGTTCCATTTCCCATGAGGAAGGGGCTCGCATCCTGACGGCTCTGGGTCTGAAGCAGGTTCCGGATTCCCCTGAATGCTGGCTGATCCCCCCCCACCGCCTGGACCTCACGCGTCCGTGCGACCTGCTGGAGGAAATCGTGCGCGTCTTCGGTCTGGACGGCATACCGTCCCGCTTCTCCGGTCCCTTCGTGGCGGAATCCCCGGTGGATGCGGCCTACAATTTCCAGATGGAGCTGCGCCGCAAGCTGGCGGCCCTGGGATTTTATGAAACCCAGACCATCAAGCTCATCGCCTCTGAATCCGCGGACGGCACTATCGCCCAGGTGAAGGATGCCTTGCCCCTGCGTCCCCTTCAGGAAGGGGATCTCATCCGCGTGTCCCTGCCGCTCAGCGAGGATCACTCCGTGCTGCGTCCCGCCCATACGCCCGGCCTGATTGCCGCCGCCGTGCGCAACAGCAACCAGGGTGTTTCCTGCCTGCGTTTCTTTGAACTTGGCCGCGTCTTCCGCAATACGGGCGGCGGCAAGGGCAGGGACATTGAAACGGATACCCTGGGTATCCTGGTTTCCGGAGACCGCACGGCGCGCTCCTGGGCGGATCCCAGGCCGGAGCAGGCCTCCTTTGAGGATCTTCTGGCCGTAATGGCTGCTCTGGCGCCGGGCCACCGCTTTACGCTCACGCCTGCCAAACCGCGCGAACAGGCCGCCCTGGGGGCGGATGTGCAGCTGGACGGAAAGGCCTGCGGCTATTTCGCCCGCCTGTCCCTGGCGCGCTGCCGGGAGCTGGGCCTGGGCCAGCCCGTGTATGTGGCGGAACTGGACCTCCGTAAAATGCAGGAAATCCTCACCGCGCCCGTGAAGGATGCGGAACTGCCTCAGTTCCCCGGTTCTTCCCGTGATGCGGCCATGGAACTTCCCCTTTCCACGCCCAATGCGGATATTGCCAAGGCCGTGGAATCCGTCCGGGAAAAACTGCTTGTCAGCTACTCCTGCTTTGACGTGTTCACGGACCCCACCGGTGAGAAACTCCCGGCGGACCGCAAATCCATCGCCTACACTTTCCTGTACAGGGATCCGGCCAAGACCCTCACGGCCGCGGAAGTGGACGCCGCGCACCAGCGCGTGCTGAAAGCCCTGACGGATAAAGTGAAGGGCCTTTCCTTCAGGTAACCTCCGTTAACGGGCCGCGCGTTTCATGAGCTGGAACGCGCGGCCTGCTTTTTATTTTTCATGCATTTGACTTTCCTGCGCCACGCGGGCCTGGCCGCCGCCCGCATTCTGATGATGGCGGCGTGGTTCGGCCTCTCCGTATGGGCGGCGGGCGTGGTTTTTTACAACGTATGGGGAGGTCCCGTGCTGGTGTGGTTGTACGTGGCGGCCATGGCGTGCGCTTTCGCCCTCCGCAGAAAACGGCCCGTATTATGGCGCGCTTCCTGGGGAGTGCCGGCCCTGTTGCTGGCGTACTACCTGTGCATACCGGCGACGAACGATAAGGAATGGCAGCCGTCCTGGAGTCGCCTGCCCTCCGTGGAAATCAACGGAAATGAAATCGTGGTGAAGGACGTGCGCAGTTTTATCTACCGGACGGAGCGGGACTTCGACGCGCGCTATGTGACGCGCCGCTTTGACCTGGACAAGCTGGCTACGCTGGATTTTGCCGTGAGCCACTGGGATGGGATGGAATTCGTGGCCCATACCATGTTGTCCTTCGGTTTTGAGGATGGGAAGCATCTGGCCCTGTCCGTGGAAACGCGGCTGCCTGAAGGGGTGGAGCAGGGAAGTGTCCCTGGCCTTTACAAGCAATTCAACGTGATTTACATCCTGGCGGACGAAGAAGACCTGTTCGCCCTGCGCACTAATTACCGGAAAGAGGACATGTACCTGTACCGTATCAACATTGACAGGGAAAACCTGAAAAAGGCCTTTCTGGGGTTTGCGGAAAAAATCAACAGTCTCCATGAACGCCCGCGCTATTATCATACCGTCACCGCCAACTGCACGACGGAACTGGTGGATACGTTCAAGAACTATCTGGGCGTGCGCCGCTGGCAGTGGACTCCCGTTTTTAACGGCATGTGCGATCAGAATGCCTATGACCGCGGGGAACTCCTCCACCTTCCCGGAGAAAGCTTCCGGGAGCTGAAAAAGCGCTCTTTCCTGGGGCATGGAGGGAACGGTGAGGACTGGCCAGCCCTCCGCCGCCGCTGGGAGGAGGGCTGGAGGACGTTCGCGTCCGCTCCGGTCAAAGAGTAGCGAACTGGAAGTGCATCCAGTCGTAGTCGCGGGAGCGTCCCAGGGATACGGCCCCCTCCGCTTCCACGAATTGCCAGAAGGCGGCGTACTCCGGTCCGGACAATACCGCTTTCGGCGCGGGGATGTTCAGGCCGTTTCTGTCCGGGTCTATGTCCACGGCGATTCCCCAGGCGTGCATGGATGTGGCCTTTCCGCCGATGATGGAGCGGTTGTTGAAGCAGCCGCCGTACAGGTCCAGCCCCAGTTCCCTGATTTTCTCCATGCCGTAATGGTCCAGAGTAGCCTGGAAGATGCGGACGAGCGGTTCCGCCACCAGCTTGTGGCAGCGCATGGTGGAAGCGGTCGTGTTTGTTTCCCACGCCAGCCGCATGATATAAGGCAGCTTGATGCTGGTCATGTTGCTTTCATCACCCGCACGGCCGAAGACGGATTTCCCGGAGCGCACTTCCTCCTGGCTGGGCCAGGATTGTTCCGGTTGGCGGATGCCCAGCCTGTCCAGCAGGGCCAGCGCCGTCTTGGGGCCGGGGATGCCGTCCGCATCCACGCCCAGGTGCTGTTGAATCAATTTCCAGTATTTTTTCATAGGGAGCCACGCTAGAAACTCCCTCCGGAAAGTTCCACATTTTTCCTTCCAGCGTCATTCCTGCCTTTACGGCGGGAGGCAAAAAAAGGCCGTTTGTCCTTTTATGTTGCGGAAAAGATTCATTCTGCTACACTTTTGTTTACCTTTTATTTTATGAATTCAGAACCATCCAACGTTGTCAAATTTTACAATGGGGAACAAATTCCCTTGGAACTGCATAAAGTCCGCGTGGTGCAGAAGCTGCATCTTGTCCCCGTGGAACGCCGCCTGGAAGCCGCACGGGAAGCCGGGTTCAACACCTTCCAGCTCAGCACGAACGATGTCTATCTGGACATGCTGACGGATTCCGGCGTCAACGCCATGAGCGACAACCAGATCGCCGCCATGTTCCGGGCGGATGACGCCTATGCCGGTTCCCAGAGCTTTGACCGCCTGAAGCAGGCTGTCCGGGATGTCTTCGGCAAGGAATACCTTCTGCCCGCCCACCAGGGGCGCGCCTGTGAAAACATCATTGCCCGCACCTTCGTGAAGCCCGGGGACGTGGTTCCGATGAACTACCATTTCACCACCACGCACGCCCATATTGACCTGAACGGCGGCAAGATTGAGGAACTGGTGGCTGATGAAGCCGTCAATCCGGTCAGCACCAATCCCTTCAAGGGCAATCTGGACCCCGGCAAGCTGCGGGACTGCATCGCCCGTCACGGGGCGGGCAAAATCCCCTTCGTGCGCATGGAAGCCTCAACCAACCTGATTGGCGGCCAGCCCTTCTCCATTGCCAACATGCGGGAAATCCGCGGCATTTGCGATGAATTCGGCATCATGCTGGTGCTGGACGCCTCCCTGATCGGGGAAAACGCCTACTTCATCAAGATGCGTGAAGACGAGTTCAGGGATGCGTCCTGCGCGGACATCCTGAAGACCATGTGCGGACTGGCGGATCTGGTGTATTTTTCCGCCCGCAAGGTTTCCTCCTCCCGCGGCGGCGGCATCTGCACGAACGACCGGGCCATTGCCAAGAAAATGGAGCATCTCGTTCCCCTCTTTGAAGGCTTTTTGACTTATGGCGGCATCTCCGTGCGGGAAATTGAGGCCATGGCCGTAGGCCTGTATGAAACCACGGATTTGACCGTGATTTCCCAGAGCCCCTCCTTCATTGAATATTTCATCGGCCAGATGGTGGACATGGACATTCCCTGCGTGACCCCCGCTGGCGGTCTGGGCGCCCATATTGACGCAGGGCGTTTCCTGCCCCATATCCCGCAGGAGGACTATCCCGCCGGGGCTCTGGCGGCGGCTTTCTTCATCGCCTCCGGCGTGCGCGGCATGGAACGCGGCACGCTTTCCAGCGTCCGCGACGAAAACGGCAAGGACATTCTGGCGGATGTGGAACTGCTCCGCCTGGCCTTCCCGCGCCGTGTTTTCACGTTATCCCAGGTGAAATACGTGGCGGACCGCATGAAGTGGCTCTATGACAACCGCGATTTGATTGGCGGCCTGGAATTTGTGGAGGAACCGCCCGTCCTGCGCTTCTTCATGGGCAAGCTCCGCGCCAAGAGCGACTGGCCTGAAAAACTGGCGGCCAAATACCGCCGGGACTTCGGGGAAAGCCTGTAAAGGCTGTTTCTCCCGTTCAATTCCGTATTGGCAAGGGCTGGACCGTCAGGTTCAGCCCTTGTTGCGTTGGGGGGCGTGTCTTTGCGGACATCACCCTTCAATGTTTCCGCCGGAAAGCGGCCGGAATCAGAAGTTAAGCAGACCCTGCTTCCAGCATACCCAGCCGATTGCCGTTGCGATGAGCAGGATGATGAGGAAAGCCGTGCCTGCGGAAGATTTTTTCCTGGCCTGGGGAAGAGCCTTCCTCGATACTCCGCCGGCCTGCAGGGTGCCTGCCGCCGCCATGGCGTTGATATAGTCATTCCATGCCTTGGCGGAATGGAAGCGGTTGCGTTCGTCCGGCGACAGGGCTTTGTCAATTCCGGAAAGGAAGTTCATGGGATAAGTTTTCCGCAGGGCCGCGTAACTGGTCACTTTCGGGTTGCGGTCCACCACGGAACGCTGGTCCGCAGGATGGGGGACCTGGCCCGTGAGCAATTCGTAGAACGTGGCGCCCAGTTCGTACATATCGCACCAGGGGCCTATTTCGCTCCGGCGTCCGGGGTAGAATTCCGGCGGGGTATAGCCGGGCGTGATCTGGACGAGCCCCTGATGCTGGAGGGTTTTGGTGCGCACGGCGCCGAAGTCGATGAGCTTGGGCGTTCCGTCGGGCTGGATGAAGATGTTGCTCGGCTTGATGTCGCAATGGTACACACCCATGGAGTGAAGGTAGTGCAGGATGTCCAGCAGGCGGAACAGAAGATCCGTGGCCTGGGCCGGTTCCATGGTTTGCCCGGTGGCGTGCATGGTGGTCATCAGGTCGAACAGGGTCTGTCCCTGGATATTCTCCATGACGTAATAGCAGGTGCCGTTGGCGTCAAACATGTCAAACACCTGGACAATGCCGGGATGGTTGAGCTGGGACAGGACGGAAGCCTCCTGCCGGGAATTGGAAACACTCTGGGAAAAATTGACGACGGTCTGTTCGTTCCGGGGATGGACAACGCCGGTTTCCATATCCCGGCAGGCGTAGGCGTCCGGCATGCATTCCTTGATGACGACATACCGGGAACCGGGGTTGTCCAGAGCCAGGTACGTGATGCCGAAGCCGCCGGCGTTCAGCACGCTCAATATCGTATATTTGTCTTGCAGAACAGTATTGTCCGCAAGCGGGTAAACCAGTGTTTCTTGTTCCATGTCAGGGGGAAGGGCGGGTTGGAGCCGGGAAAATCTTTAATTTAATATGCAAGTTCTGTCAAGAATCTCTCCGCCGCATTCAGTAACAGGAGACGCGGAATTCATATTCTTCCACGCTGCCGCGTTCCAGGCAGGCGGCCAGCCAGTCGAACAGGGCTCCGAATTCCCCGCCCAGGGTTTCCCCCGTATCAGCCTCCAGCGTCTTCAGCCTTCCGGCGGCCAGCCGTACGGGCGTGAGTTCCGCCAGCAGGGCGGCGCATTCTTCATCTCCGGCTTTGAAAATTTCCTCCGCGCCGGGGAGTTCTCCCAGGCGTTCGTCCGCAATTTCCAGGCAAAGCACCCCTACGCCGAACTCGGCGGCCAGCCCGCGGAGGGCGGCGCATTCGGAATCATCCGGCAGTTCCCCCACAATGACCAGTTCTCCGCACTGTGCCCAGCGAGACGTGGCCAGAGTCCTGAAAAATTCCCTTCTGCCGTCTTCTCCACCGGGCATGCGGGCTACGCAGACGCTGCGGATGCCCATCATGGGTGCCCCGATCATGCGGCGGCGCTGAAGTGCGCTTTTGTCAAAAACAAGCGCGTTTCCCTCCCATTCCCCCTCCGGCCATTCCACAACGGCCAGATCCGGTTTTACCCAGGAAGTTCCGGTTTCACTGGTACTGAACACGAAAACGCCGCGGCCCGTGGTATCGTACTGGCGCACGGCCAGGGCCAGCGCCTTGGCGCGGCAGTTCAGGGCGTCCGGTTCGTTTTCCCCGAGGAACAGGGGCAAAAGCCCTCTGGGAGCGCGCTGCCCGTCCCGTTCCCTCATGCGCCTGTAATAGCCCTGGCCGCGTTCCACCTTGGCGATTTCCGAATCCGGCTCGGAAGCCATGAAAGAAAAATGGTAGCGCAGGGATGCGTCCGAATATTCCTCCCCCAGCCTCAGACGCACCAGGCGGATGAGTTCTGTTCCCTTAATGGCCTGGGCCGGATCGGAAGGCAAAAGTTCCGGGAGCAGTTCTTCCAGCTGGGATCGTAAACTCATACGCGCTCCATGAGAACACGGGAGAAGCGCTTCTTCAAGGCGGAAGGAGTTCAGCACATGAAATAAAAAGCTCTTTTATTTGCTCCGGAATACGGCAAGATGATCCGCATGGCATGGATTACCTCCGGTTATATACCTTCGCCCGGGCGCATGGCCGTAATCGCCGGTACCACCTTTACGCAGCTGGTGCGCATGAAGGTGTTTCTCTTTCTTGGGCTCTTCGCTGTGGCGCTGCTGGCTCTGAGTTCCTTCCGCCTGAGCGCGGTGCTGGGGCCTGAAACCGGGGGAATCAATGAACTCGTGCTGCTGAAAAACTCCGCCTACGGCGCCATGCGGGTGTTCGGCCTCTTTTTCTGCGTGGCGGCCACGGCTCTGATTATTCCCAGGGATGCGGAGGACCGTATTCTATACACTATCCTTTGCAAACCGGTGCCGCGCATCGACTATCTGATGGGGAAGGTTCTGGGGGTGCTGGCCTTGACCCTGGTTGCCGTTCTGCTGATGGATGCCGTAATGACGCTGGTGCTGTGGATGCGGACGGATACGGTGGTGGCGGAGCAGATAGCCTCTCTGAAAGGCCGTTATACGTTGGAGGAAATGCAGCCGTACCTAGACAGGATCCGCCTCCAGGGAGCTACCTGGAACGTGCAGACGGGGCTGGGCGTGATGATGTGCGAGTTTGTCGTGCTTTCCTCCCTCACGCTGTTGATGTCCTGCGTGACGAACGGCACCATTATCAGCGCGCTGCTGACGTTCATGATCTATCTGGCGGGGCTGTTCCAGACGCAGGCTCTTTCCCTGTGGGTGGGATCCGGCACGGATGGACTTTCCTGGTGGGAGGTGGCGGGCAGCAGGCTCTTTTCCCTGGTTTTTCCGAATTTCCAGATTTATTCCGTGACGGATTCCGCCCTGAACGGACGGCTTATTCCCCTTTCCCTGTTCGGAACCCTGGCCCTGATTACGCTGGGATACTTCGTCTTTCACATGACGCTGGCGGCGTGGCTGTTCAGGAAAAAGGAATTCTAAGGCGCAACCGTATGAAGGATATCATCAATGCGCGTTGCGGCTGGGCCGGAACCGATGAACTTTACATAAAATACCATGATGAAGAATGGGGCAGGCCCGTTTCCGATGACAAAACCCTGTTTGAATTTCTGGTGCTGGAGAGCGCCCAGGCGGGATTATCCTGGCTTACTATCCTCCGGAAGCGCGAAGGATACCGGAGAGCCTTCCATGGCTTTGATGTGGAGAAAGTGGCGCGGATGACGGCAGAAGATGTGGAACGGTTGATGCGATTTGATGGAATTGTCAAAAACCGTTTGAAAATCAACAGCGCTGTCAATAATGCGAAACTGTTTATGGCCGTTCAGGAAGAATTCGGCAGTTTTTACCGGTACGTCTTGTCGTTTTTCCCCAATCATCAGCCCGTTGTTAACCATTTCAGCGCTCTGGCTCAGATTCCCGCTGTTTCTCCGGAGTCGGAAGCCATGAGCAGGGACATGAAAAGGCGGGGATTCAGGTTTTTCGGTCCGACGATCTGTTATGCGTTTTTCCAGGCAACCGGGTTTGTCAACGACCATATTGAGGGCTGTTTCTGCAACGCGGCCCAGTACGCAAAATCCCAACCGCATGTCCAGCCAGAGACGTTGATAACAGGGCCGGAGGGAACAAACGCGGAAATGGGGCATTCTCGTCCATAGCCATGGGCCTTCATTGGCATTTCCATTTTCTATAAATCGCTTATATGTTGACTGTAAAAAATCATCAACCATGAAAACAGGTATCATCGGACTTGGAAAAATGGGAGGCGCCCTGTTGCGGGGCATGCTGAAAGCCGGAGCAGCGGTTCCGGAGGAAGTTTGGGTGTACGATCATCATCATGAAAACGTGCAGGCCCTGCAGGAGGAATACCCCGGAGTTCATGAAGCTGCCTCGGAGGCGGATGCGGCGGACGCCGTGGAAGTCCTGATTCTGGCCGTGAAGCCGCACGGCGTCCTTTCGCTCATTTCCTCTCTTTCCGAACGGGGGGCGGAGCTTCCCCTTCTGATTTCTATCGCAGCCGCCGTTTCCCTGGATGATATGGAAGCCTGCGCCAGCGACGGAACGCGCATTATACGTGCCATGCCCAATACCCCGTGCATGGTGCTGGCCGGCGTCATCGCCTACAGTACGGGAAACGGCGTAAAAGATGAAGATGAAGAGGCTGCCCGGATGCTGCTTTCCGGCTGCGGCTCCGTTTACAAGGTGGCGGAATCCGGGATGAATGCCGTTTCCGCCATTTCCGGTTGCGGCCCTGCCTACATGTTTACGGCTCTGGATGCGCTTGCAGACGCAGGGGTAGCCATGGGATTGTCCAGGAAAACCGCTTTGGGGCTGGCTGCGGAAACCATGCGGGGGGCTTCCCTGATGCTGGAACGGACCGGGAAGCATCCCATGGCGCTCCGGGATGAGGTCACTTCCCCCGGAGGGACCACGATTGCCGCTCTGAATGCGCTGGATGAATGCGGCTTCCGCAATGCCTGGATTCAGGCGGTGAAAAGTGCCGTACGGCGCGCGGAGGAAATGGAGGAGCGGTAACGGATGCTTCTTCTGGCTTTCCCGGCAGCCGGCTTTCTCCGGAAAGGACGGCCTGGCGGAGAAGCCTTTATTTGCACCGGAACGGCGTTTCCCTCTGCTTCCTCAGCTCCGGGTTTTGCAGGTTGAACTGGACCTTTCTGACGGATTGGAGCGGAATCCGGACCTTGCCGACTGCGGATGAGCGCCCTTCCATGACCCCGTTCCGGATAGTTTCCAGGGCCAGGGAAAGGACGCTCTGGTCCGTCAGGAAAACGCGGGTGTCTGAGCTGTCTTCCGGAAGGTCCTTCTCTTCATGGCCTTTTTGGTCCAGTGCGCGTACCCTGGCGGTGGGAACGGTGACGTCATAATGGTCGGACTTGATGCGGATGGAGCCTTCCTCCTGAAGGGAAATGGCTCCCCTGAGCACGTCTCCGTTTACCAGCAGGGCCTTGTCTCTGGGGGCGGTCGGGTCGTAACGGGAAATGATGTCCAGCTCCTCCTCCAGATGGGGAATGGCTCCATTCCAGTCAAATACATTCAAATGGAATACGGCCATGTTCAAGCTGTCATAACCTCCCAGGGCAAGAGTGTTTCCCGGTTTGAATTCGTATTTCCCGGCGCTTTCTCCATCTTCCCCTTCATCGTCTCCGCTCTCGTTTTCAAAGATAGTGTCCATCTCTTTGACTTCCTCCCACCGGGCTACCTGTTCACCGTTGACGTACAGGTAATAATTGCCCTTTTCCGGATCGGCGTAAAAATGAACGTCGGAGCGCTTGACGCTCTTGTCGGCATACCAGTTCCGCTCCGTGTTCCTTTTCACCCTGCCAAGCGTTCGGTACTGGCCGGAACTGTTCTTGGAAAGTTCCGCTTTTTCCAGGGAGAGATCCAGGTTGATGCTGTTTCCGGATTCGGAATCCTTCCAGAGGGCAAGATTAATCCGGAACGTATTGGTATGGTAAAGGGAGAACTGCACATGGAGGCGGGGTGGCATGGGGAAGGAAGTTTGCAGTTCCGTATTATTGGAGCCGCGCATGAGCCAGTATCCGTTGCGGCATTCGGGCAGCGTGCTTTTGGCTGAAGACTCCCAGCCCTGCAGGGATTCCGTAGCGTTGCGCAGGTAGGCTTTTTGTGAGTCGAACCCGATGTGGCGCACATATTTGCGGTCCACCTGAAGCAGGCCGCCCCAAGCGGTTTGGAGTTGAAGATTTTCCGCATCCAGCGCCTTCAGGGTGCCGTAAACCTCGTCCCCATTGGCCAGCCTGATGATGGAAAACTGTTCCGGTATTTCCAGCGGACGGGAAGAGGCCAGCTCGTCAAGCTCTCCCATATGGACATCCACGGGTTTGGAAAGAATGCTGGAACGGACCTTTAGGTAAGGGCGGTTCATCGTATCCATGCTGCCCGGCAGTTTTTCCCCGGATTTAAGCGTAATGACCCCTTCCGAACGAGCATGAGGCAGAAGGAGGGCGGTCGGCAGGGCGCAGGCGCACAGGAAAAGCGTCATTGCTTGTTTCATGGCGGGGTCAATCAGGGAGTGGAACGGGATGGCTGGGCGGGATTCAGGAATTCCACGCGGGTGATGTTTTTCAGCGGAAGGGAAATCTGTCCGAGCTGCGGATGCCGCAGGATGATATTCAGGGAATCCATGCTCAGAATATCTCCGTGCAGGCGGGAACCGTCCTTCATCTGGAGGCTGTGGCGGGCTGGGGGGCGGGAGTCGTCTTTCCTGTTCCGTTCCGCAAAAAAGACGGTATCCAGATACTTGGCCGGGATGGAAAAATCACGGGGAATGCCCGGATAATCCTTGTCCGTGGAAAGCGTCAGCGTTCCGGTTTTACTGTCGTAACCGCTGACGGAACCCGGAATGGCGTCTTCTTCCTTTGTCAGGACAAGGTCTGTCTCTGCATTCCCGTTTTTGGCCACGGATTTGGCGCTCAGGGTGATGGAGGAAAGGGCCAGTTTGCTGATGGTCAGGGACACGTGCCCTTCCATCTGGAGGCCGAAGGCGTCTCCCTGTAATGGCTGTTCCGGCGGGCTGGGGTCTGTGATCAGTCTGGGCGGCAGATCTCCTATCAACAGCTCGTAAACCTGCTTGTTTCCACCCTGGCGGGAGGCTGTCAATTGAATATCCACGCCCTCCGTCAGAATGGGGGCCGGAATGGCCGCTTCCCCCAGCACGAGGATGCCGGACTTCTGTTCCCGGAGCAGGGTGCATTTTCCGGGCGAGATGCTGAGCATGAGCCTGTTCAGGTTGCTGCCGGAATTGGACCGGAAAGGAATATTTTCATTCCCCCCGAAACAGAAGACAATGCCGGAGCGGTCATTATTGCCGTTCATGGTGATGGTGGTGCGAAAGGTAAAGGAGGAAGGATCCATGCCGATATTCTTGTACAGGGGTATCCAGGTGGGGTAATCATTGTTGCCCAGCCGGTACTGGTACTTGTCTCCCTGGATTTTCGGCTTCAGGGCATTCATCAGTTTTCTCCCCGCCTGGGTGCGGTAGTCTTCCTCCCGGTTGCCGGAATAAACCCAGCTGTTGTCAAAAATCAGCGGTTCCTGCCAGAAGCCCTTTTCCTGCAGCGTATTCAGCCGGAACCCGGCCACCTGGCTGCGGGGAACGGAACGTTCATGGCCCAGTATGTCCCGGTACTGCACTTTGTCCTGTGTGATGGAAATGATATTGCACGGGATGATGTCCCTGTGCCCCGCAGCCATGAAAATTTTGTCCCGGGCGCGAAGATCCGGAGAGGCGGTTCTCGTAAAGTAGAGAGCGCGGATTCCCGACGGGAGAATGACGGCGTTCTGGCGCATGGCCGGGTGCTTGATGACGATGCCCTGTTTTCCGTAAGAAATGATTTCCCCGCGGAGGCGGTAATTGTTATCCGTAACCACGTCGATGACGGAATTGGCCCAGGCGGTCAGCAGGCAGGCCGGGGCCAGCATCAGGGAAAGGCGGATTCTATTGTTCATAGATGGGTAGAAATCTATAATTAAGCGCGAGGGAGAGCAGGGCGGCGGAGGTGGAATATGCCGCGGAATGATCGGAAAGCCAGGACCCGTTGGGCGCCTGGGAGGCTCCCAGATAGCGCATATTTTTGTAATTCCATTCCTTCCACACTTCCTGGTCCGCATGGAACAGGGCCTGTGACATGTAATATTCAAAATAAAACGGATAAGTGGAATCCCGGTAGTTCAGGTGCTTTTTCAGGTAGGCCAGGGAATCCTTGAAGGACGGGTCCGTTTTAAGGCGCGCCAGGGACAGCGTCAGGGAACCGATGGCCGTGAGGGTGACACGGGGACCCGCCGGCCCGGTGTAGCCGTAGGCGCCTTTCTTGTCGCGGCAGGAAGCCATATACTTGAGGCCGCGTTCAAAGGCCTCATCCGGCACGGGAATGCCCGCATTGCGCGCCGCGAACAGGGAGACGATCTGGCAGCCGGTCACCGTGCTGTCCGCGTCCGTGGATTCCGGGGAATAGCGCCAGCCTCCCGTTTTGTTTTTTTTCTGGGCGGTCAGTGTCAGGGTCACGGCCTTGCGGAGAGCGGGGCCTATGCGGTCGTCCCGCACCATGCCGTAGGCTTCCGCCAGGGCGAGAGTGGCGAAGCCGTGGTTGTACATGGAATCCCCAATGTAGCCGGATACCTTGTTCTGCCTGGACAGGATGTAATCTACGCAGCGGCGCGCCATGGTGGCGTACGGCCCCGCGTTCGGATCGTCTCCGTGAGCCAGCACGGACATAAGGCAAAAACCGATGATGCCGGGCTCCCTCCCGTAAGTTCCATCATAGGTTCCATCCGTTTTCTGGGCATTCTGAAGATAGCGTAGCCCCTTCACATACATCAGTTCCACCTGGGGCGGCACGGAAGAAGACGTTCTCATGGGGGATTGGGCCGCTGCGTTTTGCGGTGCGGCCGTCATGCAGCAGGTCAAGAAAGCGGTAAGCAGGAGGCGGGGATTTTTCATGGAAACGGGAAGTTGCTGTTCATGCGTGAAAGGGCTGTCCGGAGAGATGCGTCTCACTTCTGCAAAGTCTTGTTGTAGGCGTCCAGCGCCTTGCGGAATTCGGAAGGCATGTCGTCTGCGGACATGCCGGTGGATTTGGGAACGGAACGCGTTTCCGCAGCCGTGTCCGGATTGGAAACGCCTTTATCCTGGGAGGAGGCCATATTGGATTTTCCATTCGCTCCGCGTCCGGGATTGTTGCCGCTGCCTCTCTGGGAACCTTCCTGCCCTTTCCCATTCCCTTCCTGCTGTTCCGCGGACTGGGAGTCGCTATCCATGCCGAGCAGCTGGCGCAGCATGTCCATAAGAGCTCTTCCTCCCGGCTTGGGCCGGCCGTCGGCCCCGGTCATCTTGGCCTTGGCTGCCTGGTAAATCAATTCAATCACATCCGACTGCGCGGCCAGCGTCTGGCCTCCGGTATTGTAAACTTCCAGCAGGTCCACGGCGTCATTCATGGCATGGCGGCATTTTTTCAGCAGGTCCACTACCTCCTCATTGGTTTCTCCCAGGATAAGGTCGGAAGTGTCCGCCTGGAGCTCGTCCTGTTGTACTGCCAGTTTGGATGCCGTTTCCCTGTGCTTGGCGGAATATTCCGGAGCGGGAGCCGGAGCGGCGGCGCAGGGCAGGGAAAGCGCCAGAATCATGGCTGGAAAATTGGCGGTATTCATGGGGCAGGGGGGGGAAGTTTTTTTCGGTGTTCCTGTTCGGCGGCGCGGGTGCGCATGCGGATATCCTGTTCCTGTTGGATCATGCGGATGAGTTTCAGCATGAATTCAAACTCGGCGTCGGAAATGGAGGACTGGCTGCCTCCCCCGCCGCCTCCTCCTCCCCCGCCGCCGCGGCGGCTCTTCTTATAGTCGTCTATCAATTTGGCCCAATGGCGCAGAGTGGAGGCATACAGGCGGGACTCGTCAATGGAGCGGGCTGTGATTGCGTTCAGGATATTGCCGTGCACCAGGTCCAGCTTCTCCCGGAGGGAGAAAGCGTTCATCTGGTTGTACAGGTCGCTGTAAATGCGCTCCCCGGTGCGTGACTTGTAATAGCTGAGGTCTTCCAGAATCCAGCCTATGTCCTGCGTGGAGGCATTTTGAAGGGTGGCGATGGTTTCCATTTCACGCCTGGTGGAAGGGTCAAGCTCCTCCATGGTCATGCCCGCAATGGTGTTGATCTGACCGGCCAGCGCATGGGCGATGGAATCCTCCTTGGATGCGGCCTGTCTGAGCCGTGCCACGAATGTGCTGGCCTCCATGTCCTGCGCGGACTTGGAGAGCTGGTTCATGGTGTCTTTCAGCGCCTGTGTGGCTTCGGAATGGGAATTCTCCCCGTCGTCCAGGTCCTTCCTGCTTTCCTGCTCGGAGCGGCTCTCGGAGGCGGAATCCCGGAAGAGCTTCTGGGCCATCTTCATGGACCCGTCGGGAATGGGTTTGAGCATGGAAATTCCTTTCATGAATTCCTTCATGCCGGCCGGGTCTATCTGGGAATTGCGGGAGGCTTCCTTAAACAGGCTTTCCGAGCGGTTGAGCAAGTCTCCCAACTCGCACCTGTTGGCCTGCTCTTCATCGGCCAGGGCGTGCAGGCGTTCCTGGGACTCCGCATCTTTCAATTTGCCGTTTTCCATTCCTTTCAGCCGTTTTGCTTCGTCCGCCATGGCGTCCATGCGGCGGATCATGCCTTCCAGATCGCTGGTGATGCGTTCCAGTTCATTGCGGATCATCTGGGCGTGCTCGGACTTGGAAAGGACGAAAATAATCATGGGTTCCGAATAAACGCGTTTGCCTCCCGGTTTGTAATCCTGCGTAAACCCGCGGATGACGACGCGCTGGGGAGATAGCTTCAGCGCCCTGGCCTGGAACAGGAATGTTCCTTTCAGCCCGGTCTGCGTGGGCTGTCCGTCCGCCAGCACTTTCTCCCCGCGGAGGCCGGGCGCCGGTTTGTCCGCACCGGCCGGTTTTGGAGCTGAGGCTCCGTTTTCATCCTCATTGCCGTCGTAAAAGGATTTTTCACCCTGCCATTCCACCCCCATTTCCCGGAGGCCGAAATCGTCCGCCGCTTCTACCTCCAGCTCAATGCTGGTATCCTCCAGTACGTAGCGGTCGTTTTCGCCGCCTCTCAGGTAAATGGAAGGCTGTTTGTCTTCAATGGGTTCCAGTTGTATCTTCACGGGCCGGGAAGCAGCCAGCCCGTCGCTGTCCATCCAGTCAAGCTCTATTTCCCTGGGCTCTTTTTCCAAAAGGATGTTCGGAATGATGACGTTGCTTCCTTCCACCCGGAGCGGATGGCCCTGCGCGTCCTCCGCAGACTGCAGGCGCTGGGAGGCGGACACCTTCAACGTCAGCGTAGAGCCTTCCGGGGCGGAAATAACTCCTGCTCTCATGGCTTCCCTGCCGTTGGCGCGCGCCATATAGGCAGGATAGGCTACGCCGGCTTCGGCTCCCAGCAGGGAAGGGCGCCCCTTCGGGATGATGTTCAGCCGTCGCACGGCATCCCCTGCAAAGAACTCCAGGCTGTCCGCCTGTTGCATGGGGGGGATGTGGATCTTGTATGCGCCGTCCGCAAGAGGCGCTTGCTGGCTCACCCTGTTGCGGAAAAAATACTCTGCCGTCTGCGGGCGGGTTTTGGTTCCCTCCGCCAGCCGGATTTCGTACAGGCAGCTCTCTCCCATGGGAATGACCAGGGAATCCGGGGTGGGGGCCAGCTGGGTGAATGTATAGCGTTCCGGAGGATTGAACGGGCGGACCCAGCGTTTCAGGGCATTCCCTGCCGCTTCCGGGCTTACCGCACATACGGCCGCCGTGCATGCGGCGAGAACCGCCAGCAGGACGAACAGCTTCCTGTGGCTGGGCCGGGGGATGTTCACTGTCAGATCCCGGGCGGACACTTCGCGGGCCACCTGCTCCATGGCCGCCTTTTTCAGCTTTTCGGAACCGTATTGGCGGCCGTGCTTTTCTGAATCCAGTTCGATGACGCCCAGAAGACGATCCCCCAGGGCCGCGTCCGTCCGGGAAATCAGCCGCGCCAGCTGGGCTTCCGTGCGCCTCTGCCACACCCACCGGAAACTCCACCGGGGAATAAACACCGCCAGGCCGGACACGGCGATGAAAAACAGGAGCCAGCCGACGGCGGGAGGCGTCTCCCACAATCTGTCGGAAAGGTACAGGAGCGCGTAGGAAAGAATGACGGCAATGCCTGCAAGGCATACGGCTTCCAGCATCTTCACCGTTCTGAGGCGGCGCCGGAAAGTTCGGAGCTGCCTGACCAGCTGGGGAGGGAGTTTGACGGTAGTGGAAGGGGGCATGCTTATTCCCGTATTTACGCCATGGACATCGTTTTTGCAAGTTTGCCTCGCGTGATGAAGCAAATTCGCATTTGCAGGCGGACGGGAGGATTTTTCTCGCTGGACTTTACACTTTGATTTCCTAAAATAATGTTGCGCTTTAAACTTGGCCTGGTTTGCGCATAGTTAAAAACCAACATATTAGGCCTTACCCATTGACTTCGCCATGCAACAGGGAAATAAAACAACGGCTCCGGAAATTGATTTCGGAGAATTCGCACCAGCCACATACGCCGAATGGCGCGAGGCAGCAGTCGCTGCCCTGAAAGGGGCTGATTTTGACAAGAAGCTTTTTACCAAGCTTGTGGAGGGAATTACCCTGCATCCCATCTATAACAAATGGGATGAACATTCCCCGGTAATGCCTGCCGGGCAATTTCCGTACCGCCGCGGAACGCGCGCCTTGGGCTATATGGAAAAGCCCTGCGAAATCGCCCAGAGCATTCCCGCTTCCTCTCCTGAGGATTTCAACGCCAAGCTTCTGCATGACCTGGAACGCGGCCTGACCGCCGTAAACATCCAGCTCAACTGCAAATGCGGCCTGAAACTGCGCAAGCAGGCTGACTGGGATACGGCTCTCAAGGGCGTCCGGCTGGACGGGCTTCCCGTATATGTCACTCCCGGTTCCTGCGGCCTGGGAACCCTCTCCATGTTCCTGAACACCTGCAAGGCCGCCGGCGTCAAGACGGCGGATCTCAGGGGCGGCGTTCTGTATGACCCGGTGGGGAAAGCTGTGATGAAGGGTTCCCTTTGCGGGGGAAAAGGCATCTGCGCCTACTATGACCAGATGGCCGTAATGACCAAATGGGCCGTCGCCAACGCTCCCGGCTTCCAGACCATCGGCGTCAGCGGGCTGCCTTACGCGGATTCCGGCGCTTCCGCTTTTGAAGAAGTGGGCGCCATGCTGTCCACTGCCGTGGCCTATCTGCGCGCCATGGAGGAACGCGGCCTCTCCGTGGATGAAACTGCGGCGCACATGCGCTTTACGGTCTCCATCGGCGCCAACCTGTTCCTGGAAATCGCCAAAATCCGCGCCTTGCGCGAACTCTGGGCCATCATCGTCAAAGAATGCGGAGGAAGCGAGGAAGCTGCCAAAATCAGGCTCCATGCCCGCACCTCCTTCTGGACCCTCTCCAAGGTGGATCCCTGGGTCAACCTGCTGCGCGGCTCCGCCCAGGCATTCTCCGCCATCATGGGCGGCGTGGACAGTATTGACGTTCTGCCCTTTGACGCTGCCGTGCGCATGCCGGACGAATTCTCCCGCCGCATTGCCCGCAACTGCCCGCTGATTCTGCTGGGCGAATGCAATCTGGACAAGGTCGTTGACCCCGCCGGCGGTTCCTGGTACTTGGAAAACCTGACGGATGAAGCCTCCCGGAAGATATGGGAATTCTTCCAGGGTATCGAAAAGGAAGGCGGCATCGTCAAGGCTCTCAAAGCCGGCAGCATCCAGAAGAAGGTGAACGCCACCGCCGCCAAACGTTACGAACTGGCGGACCAGCGCCGGCAGTCCATCGTGGGCGTCAACCAGTATGTCAACCTGGCAGAGAAGAAGCTGGAGGCGCCGGAAGGCTCCTGCTGCTCCGCCCACAAGGGGCACGGCTGCTGCAAGAATGCGGATATCCAGCTCCCGGAAGTGGAAATGAGCGTGGACTCCGCCTGCAAGGCCGCCGGAGAAGGCTTTTCCACCTGTCTCATCAACAAGGCCCTGGTGGCCGGGGTTGACTGTAAGTGCGGCGAACCTCTGGAAATGGAAGCCCTGCCGAAGCGCCGCCTGGCGGAACGTTTTGAATCCCTGCTCGCCAAGGCTGACGCCTGGGTGGAGGAAAAGGGTTCCCGGCCGATGGTCTTCTTCGCCAACATGGGGCCGCTTCGCCAGCACAAGGCCCGCGCGGACTTCTCCCGCGACTTCCTGCGCGCCGGCGGTCTGGATGTGGTTTATCCGTCCGGCTTCCAAACTCCGGAAGACGCGGCCAGGGCGGCTGCGGAAAGCGGCTGCGCCGTATGCGTCATCTGCTCCACGGATGACACTTATCCGGAAATCGTCCCCGCCTTCTGCAAGGCGCTCAGGGAGACCAGACCGGACATGATGGTGGCCCTTGCCGGTTATCCGGCCGACTATGTGGAAGCATTCAAGGAAGCCGGCGTGGACATCTTCATCCACGTCAAGGCCAACTGCTACAACACCGTTGAAGCTATTCAAAACAAAATTGGCCTCTAACAACCACCAACCTATTCCACCCAATGAGCAATATTCCTGATTTTGCATCCGCCTCCTATCCTGAAATCAAGGCTGGTGCCCCGTCCCCGGCTTCCGAAACGGAAACCTGGATGACCAATGAACAAATTCCCGTGCCGCCCACCTACTCGGAAAGCGTGTACGACGACTGCCTGCACCTGGACTTTACAGCCGGTGTGGCTCCCAACCTCCGCGGACCGTATGCCACCATGTATGTGGCGCGCCCCTGGACGGTACGCCAGTACGCCGGCTTCTCCACGGCTGAGGAATCCAATGCCTTCTACCGCCGCAACCTGGCGGCGGGCCAGAAGGGCCTTTCCATTGCCTTTGACCTGGCGACGCACCGCGGCTATGACTCCGACCACCCCCGCGTGGTGGGTGACGTGGGCAAGGCCGGCGTGGCCGTGGACTCCATCCTGGACATGGAAATCCTCTTCAAGGGCATTCCCCTGGACAAAATGTCCGTCTCCATGACCATGAACGGCGCCGTGCTGCCTGTGCTGGCCTTCTACATCGTCGCCGCTCAGGAACAGGGCTGCACGCTGGACCAGCTCTCCGGCACGATCCAGAATGACATTCTCAAGGAATACATGGTGCGCAACACCTACATTTACCCGCCTGATCCCTCCATGAGGATTATTGCGGACATCTTTGAGTTCACCTCCAAGTTCATGCCCAAGTTCAACTCCATTTCCATCTCCGGCTACCACATGCAGGAAGCCGGCGCTACGGCGGACCTGGAAATGGCCTACACCCTTGCGGACGGCCTGGAATATGTCCGCACCGGGATCAAGGCGGGTATTGACATTGACGCCTTCGCGCCGCGTCTTTCCTTCTTCTGGGCCCAGGGCAAGAATTACTTCATGGAAGTGGCCAAAATGCGCGCCGCCCGCGTGCTGTGGGCCAAACTCATCAAGCAGTTCAACCCCAAGAACCCGAAGTCACTGGCCTTGCGCACGCACTCCCAGACTTCCGGCTGGTCCCTCACGGAACAGGACCCGTTCAACAACGTCACCCGCACCTGTATTGAGGCCCTGGCCGCCGCCTGCGGCCATACGCAGTCCCTGCACACGAACTCCCTGGACGAAGCGATTGCCCTGCCGACGGACTTTTCCGCCCGCATCGCCCGCAACACCCAGCTTCATCTTCAGGATGAAACCACCATCTGCAAGGTAATCGACCCGTGGGGCGGCTCCTACTATGTGGAATACCTGACCAATGAGCTCATCCGCAAGGGCTGGGCCCACCTTCAGGAAGTGGAAAAACTCGGAGGCATGGCCAAGGCCATTGAAACCGGGCTGCCCAAGATGCGCATTGAAGAAGCCGCAGCGCGCCGCCAGGCCGCCATTGACTCCGGAAAGGAACCCATCATCGGCGTTAACAAATACCGCCTGGAACAGGAAGCCCAAATCGATATTCTGGAAGTGGACAACACCACCGTCCGGGAAGCCCAGATCGCCCGCCTGCAGAAACTGCGCGCGGAACGGGACTCCGCCGCGTGCGAAGCCGCGCTGGAAGCCCTGTCCGAATGCGCCCGCACGGGGGAAGGCAATCTCCTTGACCTTGCCATCAAGGCGGCCAAGGCCCGCGCCTCCCTGGGTGAAATCTCCTCCGCCCTGGAAAAACACTTCGGGCGTCATAAAGCACCAATCAAACTCATTACCGGCGTGTACGCTCAATCCTATGGTCAAGATCCGCTGGTGGAGGAAGTCCGCAAGATGACGGATGACTTCGCCGAACGCACGGGGCGTCGTCCCCGCATCCTCGTCGCCAAAATGGGCCAGGACGGCCATGACCGCGGCGCCAAGGTGGTCTCCTCCGCCTATGCCGACCTCGGTTTTGACGTGGACGTGGGCCCGCTCTTCCAGACGCCGGAGGAAACTGCCAAAATGGCGATTGAAAACGACGTGCACATGATCGGCATGAGCTCTCTGGCCGCCGGCCACAAGGTTCTCCTTCCCGCCCTGGTGGAGGAACTTGCCAAGCAGGGCCGTCCGGATATCCTGGTCTTCTGCGGCGGCGTTATTCCCGCCCAGGACTATGACTTCCTGAAGGAACACGGAGCTGTGGCCATCTTCGGCCCGGGCACCAACATTCCGGAAGCTTCCAGGGAAATAATGGAAGCTCTTAACGAACAGTACGCTGACTAAACGGAATTTCCTGTTTATCAGGTAAATACCTGTTGCGAGAGGCCGGATGAAAAATCCGGCCTCTTTTTTGCGGGCGGATTGACTATCCGCTGAAGCAGTTCAGCACTGCTGTAAAAATTCAGAAATAATAATGAGATAATTAAGTTGTTAAATGTCAATAACTTTCAAACAACATAAAATTCCTTTCTTCTCAATGAAATCACAAACATTTCTTGAATTCATGAATGAGTTGCGGAGCAAGATGCTTGCGGACATTTTTTGTTCTTCTGTATTTTTTATCAGGCTTTCCCTCCCTATTATCTGCATAAATTCTTTTAGAAAAAGTTGACAGCGGATAGTCAATCCGGCTATAAGCTGTCCGTGATGAAGAAATTATTTGTATCGTCTATTATGACGGCGGTTTTGCTGCCCGGGTGGGTCAACGCAGAAAGTCCTGATCTTGTTACGCTTCTGAGCCTTACTAAGCCTCAGAACGGTGTTCTTTCCTCTGGCAATTCGTCATTGACGTGGAGTGAAGGAACAACAGGAACGTCCTTGGACAATTTCGCCATTTCTTTTCAGCTTACGGAAACAAGAAATACTTCCTCTCCCCAAAATATTTTCTCGACCTCACGTACCAACGGGGGGGCGTCTGGTAATGCACTACAGCTGACTTCCTCCTCCGCAGACGGCGGGTATACCTGTTTATTCTCCTATGCAGGTCAGAGTTTTGATATGAAGGCGACAACTGAAAAAGGCAGTCTTCTTCTCACGCTGATTATGCGGAAAAGCGAGGATGGAAGCTCTGCTTCAGCTACCCTGTACAGCGGAACTCAAACCTTGGGAAAAGTTTCTTTTAATTTCACCTCCGGTACAAGCTCTCTGAAATGGGATCAATCCAGTATCTGGACGAACACGGCGAAGGAGACATTCACTGACATTAAGCTGGCGACGTTTAATACCGAAGTCATGGATACAGACATTCTCAACGCTTTTGGCTTGCAGGTTCCGGAACCGGCTACGGCATCCCTGAGTCTGTTGGGGCTGGCGGCCCTGATGGTTCGCCGCCGCCGGAAAGCCTGAAAACCTTGTCCTGCCAGCAGTTAAAGGCGTTTTTGCCTGCAAGGTCCAGCCTTGCAGGCGATTTTTTAATGTCTCTGTTGATGAAGGAGGGCCGTCCAGATGACCGTTTTTCCTGGCGGAACTCTTGCTCCGAAGGAAATGAGGCTCCTGCTTCTTTGACATTGCGGGAACGTTCTTCATCCGTTACTCTTTGCTCCGCCGTGGAGAGAAATTATCATTATTGCGTGGAACGCAACAGGGAATTGATTCCGCCGGATACGGATATGTTCCGGGTCATGGACGGGGCGGAGGATGGAATTCCCGGTGTCTTTGTGGATCAGATGGCGGATCGTATTCTCGTCTCCACGCGCGGATGTTCCATTACTGCGGACCTGGAAAGCGAACTCCGGGATACGGGCCTGCCCGTATTCCACAAAAAACTGGAACAAAACCAGAAAGAAGCGCCCGTCCAGATCGCCGGGCCGCTCCTTCCCCTGCAATTTACGGCCTTGGAGCAGGGAGTGCGTTTCAAAATAGACATGTCCGCCGGTTATTCCCAGGGAATTTTTCTGGACCAGCGCGACCACCGCCGCCGGGTGAGGGAAAAAAGCGCTCCGGGCATGAGGGTGCTGAATACCTTTGCCTATACGGGGGCCTTTTCCGTTTACGCGGCCCTGGGGGGAGCGCAGACAACCACGCTGGATCTGGCGCAGCCGTGCCTGGACTGGGCCAGGGAAAATTTCGTTCTGAACGGCATTGACCCCTCCGGCCAGTACTTTTGCAAGGGGGACGCGCGCCGCTGGCTGGAAAGGTTCGCCAGGCAGGGGCGAACCTTTCACGGCATTATTCTGGACCCTCCCACGTTTTCCCGGGATGACCGCGGAAAGGTGTTCCGGGTGGAATCCCACTACGGGGATCTGGTGGCCCTGGCGCGCGAATGCCTGGAACCGGGCGGCTGGATGCTGTGCACCAGCAACTGCCGCAAGCTGGGCCACGAGGACTTCCGCAGGATGGTGGCCCGTGCCGTTCCCGGTTTCCGCCTGACCCGTGACCCCATGCCTCCGGATTTCTCCGGGGAGGATTATTTGAAAAGATTGTGGATAGATTGGAAATAAATATTTTATGAAAAATTTTCCTTTCTGTGGCTGACGCATTTTATCCTTTTGAAAATGCTTCCGCTTTGATAGAAAGCCGTCCAATTACTTTTTTCTATGAAAAAACTAGCCTATGTTGCTGGACTCTTCGCTCTCACGTGTGCCCCTCTTCTTGCCGCTCTCTATGAGGGGCTGGAGGTGGGAATGGACAAGGACCAGGTGCTGAAAACCCTGAGGCGGAGCAAGCAGCTTGAAGGTCCGCCCACGGATGCCCTCCTCGCACGCACCGGACTCAACGGCGTGTTTAAAACCAGGCAGGCCATAGGCGGCCAGACCTTTGCCCTGAACTTTGACTATGACCCCTCCGGCGGCTTGAGGGCCGTTGTCTTCTATTCCCGGAGCAAGCACCGCGGTTCCGAATATGAAACCAAACTGAAATCCGCCTATAAGGCCCTTCTGGTGGGCTTGACGGAACAGTTCGGGGAACCGGTGAACATGCCGGAATGGGTGGCCAGGGAATCTCTTCAGGAAGGCCGCATCCAGTACATGCACATGTGGAAGGTATCTCCCGGCGTTTTCCTCATGTCCGGCCTGGGCAACATGGGAGCCATGGAGGGCTACTTCCCCCTTTTCCGTTTTTCCGGTCCCTCCGGCATGCCTCCCAAGTCCAAAAGGGACAGGGAGGAACTGAAAAGGGAATGGGCGGCCATCCCGGAATTTCCCGGTTTGAAGGAGGCGGAACTCCACATTTCCGACGCTGTGCTCGCCATGGGTTCCAAAAAGTATAAAGATGCCTTTGAATGTTTCCAGCAGGCGGCGGAACTGGGCTGCCCCCGTGGCTACTGGGGCATGGCGTTCCTGTATGACCAGGGCAAATACGGCGTGAAGAGGGATAAGAAAAAAGCGGAGGAAATGCACCGCAAGGCCGGAGCTGCCGGCTATGCCCCTTCCGCCTCCAGATTCGGAGCTGCGTGGCCGGATGCGGCGCGGGTTCTGGGACTAACCGCTGCGGAAGCCAGGGAGCAGGCCCGCACGCGCCGCCGGGCGGCTGCGGAAGGCTATGCCTCGGAGCAATATAACCTGGGCGTGATGTATCAGACCGGTTTCGGCCTGCCCAAGGACATGGCCAAAGCCCGGGAATGGTTCCAGAAAGCGGCGGACCAGGGAGACGTGCAGGCCAAAAGCGTCCTGAAAAAACTCCGGTAATTCTTTTTCCAATCCATGACCATCATGAGCTTATACGCACAACAACTCGTTCGCTACCCAGAACTGGGCATCTCCCTTGATTTTTCCAAACTTCCGCTGGACGATGCGTTCCTGTCTTCCATGCAGGGGCGGATAGACAAGGCGTTTGCCGACATGAAGGCGCTGGAATCCGGCGCCATTGCTAATCCTGATGAAAAACGCATGGTGGGGCACTACTGGCTGCGCAATTCCTCCCTGGCTCCCACGCCGGAATTGAAGGCTGCCATTGATGGTCCCCTGGCGGACGTCAAAGCCTTCGGACGGGACGTTCTGGACGGCAAAATAACGCCTCCCCGCGCGGAACAATATTCCGCGGCTCTCGTCATTGGCATCGGCGGTTCCGCTCTTGGTCCGGAGCTGGTGGCGGACGCCATTCCTGCGGCGGGGCTGGACATGTTCTTTCTGGACAACACGGACCCGGACGGCATGTACCGGGTGCTGGAATCCCTCCCTCTGGAAGAAACGCTTGTCGTCGTTATTTCCAAATCCGGCGGCACGCCGGAAACCCGCAACGGCATGCTGGTGGCCCAGGATTTCTTCAGGAAGAACGGGCTGGAATTCGCTCCCCAGGCGGTTGCCGTCACGGGAGTAGGCTCCCGGCTGGACAAAACGGCTGAGGCGGAAGGCTGGCTCAAGCGCTTCCCGATGGAAGACTGGGTGGGCGGCCGCACCTCCGTCATGTCCGTGGTGGGGCTGGTTCCCGCCGTGCTTCAGGGCGTGAACGTGGATGAACTGCTGGAAGGCGCGCGCCTGATGGACGAAAAGACGCGCCGGGACTGCGTGAAATGCAACGCCTCCATGAAGCTGGCGCTGGCCTGGTACAAGGCTACCGGCGGCAAGGGGGAAAAGGATATGGTGGTTCTCCCTTATAAGGATGCCCTGGTGCTCTTCTCCAAATACCTCCAGCAGCTCATTATGGAATCCCTCGGCAAACGGCTGGATCTGGAGGGCAACGAAGTCTGCCAGGGCATTTCCGTGTACGGCAACAAGGGGTCCACGGACCAGCATGCCTATGTGCAGCAGCTCCGTGACGGCGTGAACAACTTCTTCGCCACCTTCATTGAAGTGCGCGAATGTTCCGCGGATGCGGTGGAAGTGGAGGCGGGCGCCACGTGCGGAGACTTCCTCCAGGGCTTCCTGCGCGGCACCCGCCAGGCGCTGGCGGAATCCGGCCGTTCCTCCATCACCATTTCCATCCCGGAGGTGAACGCCAAAACGCTCGGCATGCTGATTGCCCTGTTTGAGCGCGCCGTCTCCTTCTATGCTTCTCTGGTCAACATCAACGCCTACCACCAGCCCGGCGTGGAAGCCGGCAAAAAAGCGGCGGGTTCCTTCCTGGCTCTGCTGGGCAGGGTAAGGGGGGCTCTGGGAACCGCCCCGGAAACCGCCGCCCAGATGGCTGCCCGGCTGGATGCGGACCAGGAAGCCGTGTACCATTGCCTCGTGCATATAGCTTCCGGTGATTCCTCCGTCATGTGGGTTCAGGCTGACTGTGCGGATGAAGACACCTTCTGCAAGGCATAAAAAACAGGGCATATTATTTCCGGCGGCCGCTTATCCGGTTGATAAGCGGCCGTTTTTCTTTTCCGGGCAACCATGAAAAGAAACTCGCTGCGCTTTTATTCCCAGGTAATTCCGGGACCGCCGGAAAACAGGAAGCGGCGTTGCCCGGAGGAAGAGCGGTTCCGGACGGGACAGGTTGGAAAAACAGGGTTTTGGCATGCATTCTTTTCCCCAAAAACTCTGAAAAATATTTTTGTTTTCCGTACAATTTCGGATTGACAAAGCAAGGGGCCGAAGGCATCCTTACTCGACCCTAACTCGCTATTGGGTCTTTTGTTGGCTCCTTTGGTCGATGTTTGGGCAGAATCATTAATTCGACTACAATAATCGATATGTCCACCAACTCCTGCGCGTGCAGCGCATCTACTGACAAATTCGTCTATTCTTTCGGCGGAGGGTCCGCCGACGGCAATGGCAGCATGAAAAATCTTTTGGGCGGCAAGGGCGCCAACCTTGCGGAAATGGCCCGCATCGGCCTTCCTGTCCCTCCCGGATTCACCATCACTACGGAGGTTTGCACTTACTACTACGATCACGGCTGCACTTATCCCGCCCAGCTTGACGCGCAGGTCAAGGAAGGCATTGCCAAAATGGAACAGATCCTGGGACGCAAGTTCGGCGATACGGAAGCTATGCCCCTGCTGGTGGCCGTGCGTTCCGGCGCCCGTGAATCCATGCCCGGCATGATGGACACGATTTTGAACCTCGGCCTGAATGAAAAATCCGTGGAAGCCATGGTGAAGGCTACGAACAATCCCCGCTTCGCCTGGGACTGCTACCGCCGCTTCGTGCAGATGTACGGCGACGTGGTGCTGGGTGTGCAGAAAACCCCGGATGAAGACCACGAACCCTTTGAAACCGCCATCGCCGCCATCAAGAAAGAACGCTTCGGCAGCGAGGATGTGGAAGACACCAAGCTTTCCGCCGATGACCTGAAGGAACTTGTCTCCCGCTTCAAGGCTCTGGTGCTGGAACGCACCGGCCATGAATTCCCGGAATGCCCCTGGGAACAGCTTCAGGGAGCCATTGGCGCCGTGTTCGGTTCCTGGAACAATGACCGCGCCATCGTGTACCGCCAGAAATACGGCATTCCGTCCGAATGGGGCACCGCCGTCAACGTGCAGGCCATGGTCTTCGGCAACACGGGTGAGGAATCCGGTTCCGGCGTGGCGTTCACCCGCAACCCCGCCTCCGGCGAAAACGAATTCTATGGCGAATTCCTGATGAACGCCCAGGGTGAAGACGTCGTGGCCGGCGTGCGTACGCCCGCCCCCGTTGCTGCCCTTCATGAAGTGATGCCCGCCGCCTTCAATGAACTGGTGCGCATTCGCGAAGTGCTGGAAAATCACTTCCATGACATGCAGGACTTTGAATTCACCATCCAAGACCGCACCGTCTACATGCTCCAGACCCGCAACGGGAAGCGCACCGGCGTGGCCGCTTTCCGCATTGCCTGCGAAATGGTGGAACAGGGCCTGATTGACTGGAAAACCGCCGTGCGCCGCATTCCTGCGGACCAGGTGGACCAGCTGCTGACCCCCATCTTTGACCGTGAAGCCATCAAGAGCGCCAAGGTGCTGACCCGCGGTCTTCCCGCCGGACCCGGCGCCGCCACCGGACGCATCTACCTGAACGCGGAACGCTGCGTGGAAGCCGCGGACAGAGGTGAAAAGGTTCTGCTGGTCCGTCTGGAAACCTCTCCGGAAGACCTGCGCGGCATGATTGCCGCTGAAGGCATCCTGACCGCCCGCGGCGGCGTTTCCTCCCATGCCGCCCTCGTTGCCCGCCAGATGGGCAAAGTCTGCGTTTGCGGCGCAGATGAAATCATTGTGGACTACAACAACCGCACCGTTTCCGTTGGCGACGTAACCGTCAGCGAAGGTGACTACCTCTCCATTGACGGAACGAGCGGCCTGGTATACGCCGGCAAGGTGGAAACTTCCCCCTCTGAAATCATCCAGGTTCTGATCTCCAAGACCATGAAGCCGGAAGACAGCCGCACCTACCAGAACTTCGCCAAGCTCATGCAGTGGTGCGACGACTGCACCAAAATGAAAGTGCGCACCAATGCGGACTCTCCCAAGCAGACGGAAACCGCTATCGCCTTCGGCGCCACCGGCATCGGCCTCTGCCGCACGGAACACATGTTCTTTGAAGGGGACCGGATCGACTTCGTCCGTGAAATGATCCTTTCCACCAAGAAGAGCGACCGCGTAGCCGCCGTTTCCAAGCTCCTTCCCTACCAGAAGGGGGACTTCAAGGGCATCTTCAAGGCGCTCAAGGGTCTGCCGGGCACCATCCGCCTTCTGGACCCGCCCCTACACGAATTCCTTCCCCAGACGAAAGAACAGCAGCTTGACCTGGCCCAGAAAATCGGCATGCCTGTGGAAGTCATCATGCGCCGCGTGTCCGAACTCCATGAGTTCAACCCGATGCTCGGCCACCGCGGCTGCCGTCTCGGCATCGCCTATCCGGAAATCACGGAAATGCAGGCCCGCGCCATCTTTGAAGCCGCTGTGGAAGTCTCCCAGGAAGAAGGCTTTGCCGTGGTGCCTGAAATCATGGTTCCCCTGGTGGCCTTCAAGAAGGAGCTGGACATCCAGAAAGCCATCATTGACAAGGTGGCCCAGCAGGTATTTGAGGAAAAAGGCGCCAAAGTGGACTACCTCGTCGGCACCATGATTGAAATCCCGCGCGCCGCCGTTACGGCTGACGAAATCGCGGAAACCGCCCAATTCTTCTCCTTCGGCACCAATGACCTGACCCAGACGGGCCTGGGCATGAGCCGCGACGACTCCGGCTCCTTCCTGCCGCAGTACCAGGAACTGGAAATCATCAAGAAGAACGTCTTCGCTTCCATTGACCAGAACGGCGTCGGCAAGCTGATGAAGATTGCCGTGGAACTCGGCCGCTCCACCCGCCCGGACATCAAGTTGGGCATCTGCGGCGAACACGGCGGCGACCCCGCTTCCGTCAAGTTCTGCAACACGCTGGGCCTGACTTACGTGAGCTGCTCTCCCTACCGTGTCCCGACCGCCCGTCTGGCCGCGGCCCAGGCAGCTCTGGAACAGGAATAAACCTTTTTGTTAAGGGTTAATAGACAGCCCGTGGTTCTTCGGAACCACGGGCTTTTTAGCGGATGGAATAGCCTTGGCGGATATGGCTTGAACCTGCGGGCCGATTGTTCCATGCGCGCGGGTGGACATACCTTCACAGTTCTCGCCTTTCCCGGAGGCCGCCAATTTCAATTCCGGCGTTTTTTATGCCGGAACCATGCTTTCTGGATATTCGAGCATAGGGTTCGGCTTGATGGTTCAAGTATTGATGGTAAAGGCTGAAGAAAAATTACCAACAGTTCTTGCAATCCGGTGCGCTGCCGGATATTCCATAGTTGGGAATAAACGCCATAGAATCCATTCCGGCTGTTTATTCCGGACAATGAAAACATGGTTTATTATCCTGCCAGCGCTCGCTTCAGCATTTTCCGGTATTCTTCCGCCGGCACTTCATAGGTTCCGAATTTCAGCAGATGCGGCGTAGTCCACTGGGTATCCAGAAAAAGGAACTGGTGCGCCCGCAGGTATTGCACCAGGGCCACCAGGGCAATCTTGCTGGCGTCCGTTTTCCGGTGGAACATGCTTTCCCCGAAAAAAGCCTTCCCCAAGGCTACTCCGTACAGGCCTCCCTGCAGCCCTTCCTCGTCCCAGCATTCCACACTGTGGGCGAAGCCCATCTCGTGAAGCTTGCCGTATGCTTCTTCAATTTGCCCGTCTATCCATTGTTCTTCCGGCTGCTCCGTCCGGGCGCAGGCATGCACCACCTCCGGAAAAGCGGTATCCATCCGGAGTTCAAAAGGTTTTTTATTCAAAGCCCGTTTGAGGCCGTGAGGGATGTGGAAGCGGTTGTCCAGCGGAATCAGGGCGCGCGGGTCCGGTTCGTAAAAGGAGATTTCTCCCGTTTCCGGGTCCGCCATGGGAAAACACCCCTGGCAGTAGGCGGAGAGGACAAGTTCCGGCGTTAATCTGTCATTCATCTGATATGGTCCAGCAGTTTGCCCAGGGCGGGGGAGTTCAGCGCCTTGCGGTCCGGAGATGCCATGGGCAGCCCGTGGATTTTGTCCAGCGGCACGAATTCCTCTCCTTCCCTGAGGAGAGGCGTATCCGTCACATGGTGGATGTAGCGGGTCACCCTGTAGCGGGTAATGCTGTAGGTCTGTTTCAGGACATGGGGCAGGGAAAGGGTGTGGTCGTCCTCCCTCTGGGGGAAGCGGTACATGCCGGCATGGCGCTTGCCTTCCGGGCATTTGGCCAGCAGGACGGATTTGCCGCGGATGTAAAGAATGTCGTGGTGCTCCACCCGGGTGACTTGCGGCTTGGGATTTTTGACGGGAAGCGTTTCCGGCCGTTCCGCGGAGCAGAAGGGGCGCACGGGGCACAGCAGGCAGTCCGGAGAACTGATGCTGCAACAGGTTTGCCCCAGTTCCATGATGGCTGAATTGAATTCACGGGCATGTTCCGGGTCCACCAGGCTTTCCGCGCGGCTCCACAGGTATTTTTGGCCTTCCGTGGAATCCACGGGAACGGAATAATTGTCAATGCGGGCCAGGACGCGCGCGACATTGGCGTCTACGATGGGAGCCGCCTTGTTGAAGGCGAAGGAGAGGAGCGCTCCCGACGTGTAGGGGCCGATGCCCGGCAGGCGTTTCAACCCTTCCGCGTTGTCCGGGAACCGTCCTCCGAACTTGTTGACGATTTCCCTGGCGATGGCCTGGAGGGAGCGCACGCGGCGGTAATAGCCCAGTCCTTCCCAGGAGCGCAGGGCCGTCTGTTCATCCACGGCGGCCAGATGGCCCGGGGTGGGGAACTGGCGCATCCACCTGTCATATCTTCCCAGAACGGTGGGAATGGTCGTCTGCTGCAACATCAGCTCGGAAACCAGGATGTGCCACGGATCCGTTGTCCGCCTCCACGGGTAGTCTTTCCCTTCGCGCCTGAACCATTCTACCAGCGCGTTCCGGAAAGCATGGACGTTAAAATGGGAGGTGGCGTCAGTCATGTTTTTGTTCAAGGGCCCGGCGCATGGCGGAAATATCCGGTTTGACGCCGAACCAGCGTTCAAAGGAGAGGGCCCCCTGGTGAACCAGCATGGAAAGGCCGTTGGAAACTCTGGCGCCCTGAAAGCGGGCTTCCATCTGGAAGGCATCGTCATGCGTCTGTAAATCGTAAACCAGATGGTGGGCGGAAAGCAGTGCGGGAGGCACGGGGGAAGGGTCCGTAGGTTTCAGGCCGAGGGAGGTGGCGTTGACAATCAGGTCCGCATCCTCCACGGCGGCATTGAAACGGGGAGTATTGTTCTGGTGGGCCGCCAGGCGGTCGGAGGCTCCTTCCAGCCTGTGTTCGTCAATGAAAAAGGAACTCAGCCTGTTTTTAAGCTCCTGAAGCTTTTCTTCCGATCTTCCGGCCAGCGTCAGCCGTTCACAGCGCTGCATGGCGCAGGTGTAGGCCAAGGCTAGCCCGGCTCCGCCGCAGGAACCCAGAAGGGCCACTTTCAAATCGCGCAAATCCACGGAAAATTCTTCCCGGATGGCGCGGGCGAAACCCGGGCCGTCCGTGTTGAAGCCGGAGACGGAACCGTCCTTTTGAAAGACGAGCGTATTGACGGAACCGGTGACGCGGGAAAGAGCGTCCGTGTCACTGCACAGGGAACAGGCAGCCTGCTTGTGGGGCACCGTCACGTTGGCCCCCGTGAATCCCCTTTCCCTGAGGAGCCGCACCACCTCCCCGAATTCTTCCGGAGAAGCCTGTATACGGATATAACGGGCGCGAATGCCCGCCGCGTCCAGCGCGGCCTGCTGCATGGCGGGAGATTTGGAATGGGCAATGGGAAACCCGATCACGGCCAGCTTGGCGGGAACGGATTCCCCGGCGTCAAACGGATGTCCTTCATCCAGAAGGTCAGCCAGGGTATAGTAGGGTTTCATGGAAAATAAAGGTGCGGCTTCAGGCGTATGCGGCGGACTATGAATGAAATGCTGCCGGATTTCAAGGCAAACGCCTATCATTCCTTTTCCCCGCGCGGCGGTTTCCGTTCGCTTTTTCCGGAAAGTTCATGCTGGACGGGGGCCGGGAAGACCGGAAAATCGTCTCTCCCGGAAAAAATACCTTTTCCGTAAATTCACCAGGCGGAACCCGGCAGCAGCCGGATTCCGCCCGGAAAGAGCGGGTCTGGAATGATCTGGTTACCGTTTATTCCCCGCAGCCGCCGTCCTTGTATCCGCAGGAGCGGCAGGATTTGCATTTGCCGTCCTGGACATAGGCCAGGGAGTGGCACTGCGGGCAGAGGGAGGCGCCGTTGAGCATCGTTCCTTCCGGAACCTTTCCGGCGGGAATTTCCGGCAGGGCCGGAGTAGCGGGATGCGCCGGAGCGGTGATGATGCGGGGGGGCAGCACGCTTACCGTCGTATCCGGAGCCTGGCCCGGAAGGCTGACGCTGGGGATGGAGAACACGTCCCGCAGGCGGTAGCCGTTGCTTTCCGGGAAAAGCCACGCCAGAATCTTGGCAATTAAATCCACCACGGAAGCGCAGGAGCGGATTTCCGTGCAGGTATCCGCCTCCGTATCATCCCCCACGCGGCAGAACCCGGAGGGCTCGAAGGAGTAATTGCGGAATCCCTTAACCACTTCCTTGAGAGGCACGCCGAACTGAAGGGCGGTGGAGAGGAGCTTGCAGTAAGCTTCAAACATGCCGGAGGCGAAGGAGCCGACTTGTCCCAGGCGTCCGAAAACTTCCCCGCAGGTGCCGTCCGCATAGACGCCTACCGTCAGGTAGCCCGTCAGCTGGCCTCCCACGGAGAATTTGACGGTCTGGCCCAGGCGGCGGCCGGGCAGCTTGCGCTGGCGCGGCTTGGATGCCTCCGCGATGATTTCGTCAATGGCGTCTGAGCCGGCATTCACCAGCTGTTCCCAGACGTGGTTGGCCTTGAACATGCGCGTTTCCGGGGTATCCACCACGTAAACGGCATTCGCCTTGGAGCCGGCGCGGAAGATGGCGATGCACTTCACGCCCAGTTCGTGGGACATGATGAGGGAGTCGTAAATATCCTGCACGCCGGCGGAGACGGGCATGTTGACCGTCTTGGAGCACGCGCCGGAGATGAAGGGCTGGAGGGCGCCCAGCATCAGCACATGGCCGGCGGGGGAAATGGCGCGGATGCCGTTGCCGTTGGTGGCGGCGCAGTCAAAGACCGGCAGATCCTTCTTATTCAGCCACGGAATGGATTCAATATGGGCGGCCCCGTTCACTACGGCTAGTTCGTCCGCCGTCAGCACGGCCATGTTGGCCGGGTTGCTGATATAGGCCACTTTTTCCTGAATTTCACTGCGGGATTCCGTGCCGGAGAGCAGGCGGCGCCAAGCGAGGCGCACGGGGCCGGCCTGGTCATTGCAGGGGTCCACAATGAGCTGGTTCACGACGGAATCCATATTCCCCTGGAACGCGGAAATCAGGCCGTCCAGACCCGCCACTTCCAGAGCGGCTTCATTGACGAAGTCTTCCGGGTAACCCAGAGCGCGGAGGCCTTCCAGGGCCAGGCGGTTGAACATCTTCAGGGAGCCTCCGCCCGCCAGCTGCTTCCATTTCACCAGCGTGTAGTCCGGTTCAATGGAAGTGGTGCCTTCGTCATAGCAGCCCAGCGGGGCGGAAATGGTGCCCGTGGGGGCCATTACGGAAACAAACGCGTTGCGGTGCGCTGTGGCCTTGATCACCTTCGCCCACATGTCGGAAGCGGCTTCCGCCAGTTTGGCCGCGGGGGCGATGCGCTCCCTGTTCATCATGGTAGGGGCCTTGAAGCTCTTGAGGTAGGCATGCAGGGCATAGGAGGCGGTGAGCCCCTGCGCTTCCGGCAGGATCCCTCCGGCATTGGCGATGATGTTCTCAATCAGGTCGTCCAGCGTCTTGGAATCCTTCTGGGAGGGCAGGGCGCTTGCCAGTTTCTGGGCTGCGTTGTGCAGGCGCAGCACGGCGAGCAGGTCTTTCTTGCTGGCGGGGTATTCCACGTAGGAGCCCAGTTCCGCGCCCATTTCCGCGGAGGCCGTCCAGCAGGCCGCCGTCAGGGCGCTGCAAAGCTGGGAGGCAATCCAGCGGCCTTCGTCGGAATCGTAAGGCACGCCCAGGGCCATCAGAGAGCCGCCCACGTTGGCGAAGCCGATGCCTGTCGTGCGGTACTTGTAGGTGCCCTCCGCGATTTCTTCAATCGGGAAGCCGCCGCGTTCCACATTCAGGTCCGCGCAGACCATGGCCAGGCGGGCGGCGTGGGTCAGGGCGTCCGCATCAAAAACGGGCTTGCCGTCCTCTCCCTTGATCAGGAAGCGGTAGGCGTTGAAGGAGGAAAGGTTGCAGCTCGTATTGTTCAGGAAGACGTATTCCGAGCAGGGATTGGACGTAGTGATGGTGCCGATGGACTTGACGGGGTTCCACAGGTTGATTACGTCGTTATTGTGCACGCCGGGTTCCCCGTTGTCCCAGATGGACTGGGCCATGGCTTCCAGAAGTTCCTGGGCGCGGAATGTCTGTTCAATGTGGGCCGGATTCGTGACCCAGCGCGTGTAGGTATTGCCGTTATTGGCGAGCGCCTGCCAGAAATCCCCCTTCAGGGAAACGGAATGGTTCGCGTTCTGGTGGGAGAGCGTTTCCCCGTACAGCAGGGCATCCATGTGCGGGTCAAAACTGTTCCGGGTGGCCAGGGGCAGGGAAAGAATGACGCGGGCGGCGGCCTTTTCCGCCGGAGTGCCGGCAACCAGCTTGGTCTCCGCAATCTGCTTGAGCTCCACGTGCACGTTGTGTTCGCGCAGGATAACCTTGGCGATGTCTTCCTGGCGGTTCTTCGTATTGATGAATTCGAAAATATCCGGATGGTCGCTGAACATCAGGACCATGCGTGCGGCGCGGCGCGTCTTGCCTCCGGATTTGATGGCGCCGGCCATGCGGTCCCAGCCGCGGTCGAAGGAGATGGGGCCGGAGGACCGGCCCTTGCCGCTGATGGGCTCCTTGGAGGACCGGAGGGTGGACAGGTTGATGCCCACGCCGGAACCGGACGCGAAAATACGGCCTTCCGTCGTCAGGTGGTCCAGAATATCCTCCATGCTGTCTCCCACTTCCGTCAGGAAACAGGCGGAACACTGGGGATATTCATACGTGGACTGGACCGTGAAGGTTTTCAGATTGTTCTTGGTCCCCTTGGTATGGTAGGCCTTGTTGCCGTGGCCTGTATAGCTTTCCCTCAGGTCCGGGCGTCCCCAGCGCCACTGCTCCCAGTGGCCGATGTTGAACCAGACGGGGGAATTGGGCGCCCATATCTGCTGTACCAGCATGGCCTTGATTTCCTCATTGAAAATTTCCGCGTCTTCCAGTGTGGCGAAGTAACCTTCTTCCCATCCCCATACGGTATAGGTATTGGAAATGCGGTCGTAAATATTGCGGAAGCTGTCTTCATATTCCAGGGAGCCGGGTTCGCTGCCGAAAAGGTATTTGTCCGCCGTGATTTTGACGGCGTTGTCATCCCAGTGGGCGGGAGCTTCCAGACCCAGACGCTCGTAAATGGTCTTGCCGGTTTTCCAATCCATAATGCGGACGTCGCGGCGCGTCCAGTCCACTTCATCATAGGGGTGGACTTCATTGTGTGAAAATCTTCTGGTGAATTTCAATCCGCCCAGCAGGTCTTTCCTCTGGGGGAGGATAATTTCCTGGCCTGTGCGCAGTTTGAGTATGGTTTGCGAGTTGTCTGTGGTCATTGGCTTGCGAAGTAGAAAGATTTGGGAACAATCCCGTAAGGCTTGCGCTTCGTCGTGGGGCGGCGGCGCGTAGCGTGTGCATTATCTACTGAAAAATAATCCTGATGAAAAGGAAATATTGTACAGTATTTTTTTATATACACTATATATTGTGTTGTTTGTCCTGTTTTCTAGAAAAATTTCTCCTGTCTTGCGTGATTTTTTCTGTCTTCCGCATGCTTCTTTTTTTGTTTGGCGAAGGGGGGGCGGCTGGGCGTTTTGGCTCTCCCCCGGAAACGGGCTTTTCATGAAAAACCCTGGTAATAAGAGTACATTAACGGCGCCGGGAAAGCGGAAGAACACAGTCTTTCTGCAAATACGCAACAATGGATGCCGATTGTTGCTAATGAGTAAATGATGCTGGTTTGTGGCGGAAAAAGCCCTCCGATGCCCCTCAGTTTGTTTTTACCTGTCATATGCCATGGGGCCATCTTTCCGCTTCTCAGGCAGAGAGACGTCTAGGCGGAATCCCGGAGCCCGTTTCCAAGGGCATGAAGCGACCAATTCCGGAGTTTGGAACGAATATTTTCCTGCTGCGGGCGTCGCTGGTTCAAAGGAGGGCCGCCCCTGTTTGTTCAGGGAAAAGAGCGGGTACGGAAGAGGCCTTTCCCCCCTCCCCTAAATGGACTTGATGAACGGGCTGCAGCGCGTTAATCTAACGGCCATGAGATTGGCTACCCTGATCTGGCTGGCCGGCATTGCATGCTGCGTGCCGGGCATGGCCGCCGAACCCCAGCAGAAGGAACAGACCGCCGCGGAAAAAGCGGACCGCCCCCGCCAGCAGGAGATATCCTTTCAATGCATCGCTCCGGTTCCCGGCTTGCCCGTTCCCATGGATTTGACGCAGGCGGACGGAATCCGGCTGAACGCGCTTGACGTTACTGTTTCCCTGAAGCAGCACCAGGCTTTCCTGATTTACACCTGCGCGCTGGATATTCCCAGGGGAATCAGGGGGAAAACCATTTCCGTAGGCGTGCCGTTCCAGTACGAACCGCCTGATGAACAGGCCAATGCCGCCAGGCAGGAACCCATACGCAGCCTCCCTTTTACGAAAGCGGTGCAGGATGTCGTCACATCCGTGGATGATCTGAAATGTGATTTTTCCCTGGTGGAGGGGCGGCATCTCCAGGCGGACGCTCCCTCCATGTTTCCCATTGCCGGCATAACTCACTGGCTGGTGGCCCAGGTTCCCAACAAGGCGGGAATCCATGTTCTTACCTTCCAGTTCTCCGTTCCTTATACGCAGGACGTTGCCATTACGCCGGAACCGAAGGTCCACATGGGGGAACCGCGCCTGACGCTGCTTACCTCTCCGGTAATGACCTGGACAGGGGGCACCCCCAGGGCGGTGGTCAATGTGTACAGCTCGGAGATGACCAACCAGTCCGTCAAGCTGGATCCCTCTGCGGATGCCAAATCCATCGTGACGACGCCCAAAGGCGTTTATACCTGGTCTCTGCTGGGAGCGGACGGCAGGCCCTACGCTCCCTCCTTGGTGCTTACTCCGGGGCCCGGGTGGGTGCTGGACAAGGATGGGCGGATTACCGTCCGCGGAGAAAGGGGCGTCCTGACGGACCAGTATGACGTGACTGCCAGCTCCACCCTGGACAGGGACCCCTACGGGGTTCCATGTTCCCCGGACAATCTGAAAAAAAGTTCCGGTTATTGGGCGGAAAGCGTTTCCGGGGACGGCCAGGGGGAAACCCTGGAAATCAGGCTCAGGAAACCCGGCCGGCTGCTGGGAATCATGCTGGAAACCGGCATTTCCCCGGTGACCGACCCGGAAAAGGATTCGGAAGCCCGGAGGCACCCGAATATTGCCTACTCCATGTTCAGCCGCCCCAAAGGCATTCAGGTGACGCTGAACGGGACTTATACTTTTGACGCCACGCTGCGGGATGACTGGACTCCGCAGATCGTCGTGCCTCCGTATTACAGGCAGCCTGTGCATACCATCAAAATCAGGATTAATTCCATTTATCGCGGAACAGGGACATCGGACACCTACATCGGCATCCTCAAGCCGATTATACAATAAAGAACTTTCCGGGGCTCTTTTTTCCGGAAGCGGGCGGGCCGTTTTGCGGGGATTCCGTCGGAAGCGGCGGGGCTGGGAAGAAAGATTCCCTTTCAATGGCGGAACAGGGAACTGCCCGTGCGGCCCCTGGGATAACGGCGGAAGGGGAGTGTGAGCAGATACATCAGCGCCAGCGCCGGAACCTGCATCCACAGCAGATACCAGGGCCATGGCCCGAGAAAGTCCAGCACGGACCCTCCGGCGGGAGTGGCCACGGTAAACCCGTAATTGGTTCCCAGGAGCATGTTGACGGGATGAATGGCCACCAGGTACGCATTCGCCAGCAAAAAAGCCCACAGGAAGTCCCAGCGCGCCGGCTTCCATTCCAGAGCCAGAGGCAGGTAAAGCGCCGTGATGACTGTCACGCCGTGGGAAAGGAAAAAGGCAAAATACGTCCATGAGGGGAAATCATGGGCCACGGAAGGAGTCACCAGCCCCTGGAGGGTTGCGCACAGCACGCAGTAATAGGCCACGGAGCGCAGCCGCCGGGAGGGTATCCACAGGCTCAGGGCGCACACCACCTGCATGACGGAGCAGAAATGCAGGGGGAGCATCCATGTCCAGTTCTTTTCCGGTTCATCGGCCAGCATGGCGGCCAGGTCGGGAACCAGGCTGAACAGGCAGGCCGCCCCCAGCCAGAAGGTAGTGCGGTTTCTGACGGTTTTCTTGTAGGACTGCCCCAGCTCCAGGATGCAGGCTCCCGCCGCCAGGAGGACGGCCAGGGCCGCCCAGTGGGAAACCCCTGCGAATTCCAGTGGAGGGACGCCATTCATGCAACCTTCACCATAACAGAAAGAAGGGGGAGGGGCAACGCGAAAAGCGGGACGGGTTTCAGGCTTGCAAATTCGCCTTCTCCGGGCATACTTGCCTGCGGATGAAACAGGGCTTGTTCATATTGGTCTGCGGTTTGCTGGCGGCCGGTCTGACCGGGTGCGACGATTCCAGTGAACGGCGCGCCCGTTATGCGGAAAAAAAGCCCGCTCCGCGCCCTCTGGAAAGGACGTTTGACCCTCCCAAAAAAGTCCTCCCTCCTTCAAAACCTAAGAAAAAGGCCCCCGTATGGATGGATTACAAGGGTGAGGACATGCGGCAGCTTACGGAACTATCCGGCCGCAAGGTGCTCCTTGTTTTTTACGCTTCGTGGAGCCGCCCGGCCATGGATTACGTCCAGGCGGTAAAATCTTATGCCGAATCGCAGGACGGCAAGGCATTTGCCGTGTTGATTGATGCGGATGCCTATCCGGACATAGCTCGCAAATATGGCCTGGAAGCCGTCCCGCTGACGGTTCTGTATCTGGAAGGGATGAAGCTGAAGGATATGGTTGGCGGCATTACTGCGCCGCGCCTGAACGAACTGATTGAGCAGACGATACGGGTGCAATAGAAGGGATGGGCTGCGGCAGCCTCTGTGCGGTGCGGGGGGCGGTTGATTCCCTGTAAATGAACCTTTTGTTTGTTGTGCCTTTTTTGCTCCGTACCTGTAAGGACTTCCCTTTCCTGCGTGGAGAACCGGAGAATTTCCGTTTCTGGAGGTATGGATTTTATGTGAACGCTGAAAAAACGCAGGCGGCAAGCCGGTAAAACCGGAACAGGGAAAGGGCGGCATCATTCTCCTGTATTCCTGTGACGGCCATTCCGCCCGCAACAGCATGCGGAGAGAGACGCTCTTCCTTCATTCGGGAATTGGCAGGAAACGGGGGGATGGCATTCCTCTTCCGGGAAGGGGCTGCTTTTTTTGCCGCATGAAAAAGCCGGTTCACGGGGACGTGAACCGGCGCGGAAAAACGAGTTGATAAATACTGAAAAATCAGGCTCCCAGGTTGAACGCCTTATGTACTACCCGGGCCGCTTCCTCAATATCGGATTCGTCCACCATCACGGCAATCTTGATTTCCGAGGTGGAAATCATGCCGGTCTTGATGTTGGCATCCGCCAGGGCCTTGAAAGCGGTGGCTCCCACGCCTGAGTGGGAACGCATGCCGATGCCGACCAGGGAAAGCTTGGCCAGTCCCGCTTCCGTTTCCACCTTGACGGTGGAGCCGAGGGCGGCCATAACCGGTTTGAGGGCGGCCTGGGCGCGGCCCAGTTCGTTGGAGGGCATTGTAAAGGACTGGCGGACATAGCCGTCATGAGCAGTATTGGCCAGAATCATATCCAGGTTGATTTCCGCTTCTGCCAGAGCGCCCAGTATCTGGGCCGTGTAGCCGATTTGGTCCGGAATGCCGGTAATGGTGACGCGGGCCTGGTTGCGGTCAATGGAAATGCCGCGGATGACGACGGCTTCCATGGAGGGGGTTTCTTCTTGCACGATTGTACCGGGGTTGTTGTTCATGGAGTTGCGAACTTCAAAGACGACACCGAATTTTTTGGCGAATTCCACGGAACGCGACTGCATCACCTTGGACCCGTTGGAAGCCATTTCCAGCATTTCGTCATATGAAAGGGTTTGTATTTTCTTGGCGTCCTTGACCACGCGGGGGTCGCAGGTATAGACGCCGTCCACATCTGTGAAAATCTGGCACACGTCCGCTTTCAGGGCGGCCGCGATGGCGATGGCGGAGAGATCGGAACCGCCGCGGCCCAGCGTCTGGACCATTCCTTCTTCCGTAACCCCCTGGAAGCCGGCGCAGATCAGGATGTTGCCTTCCAGCAGGTACTTGTTCATCAGCGTTGGGTCAATGTTGTGGATGCGCCCCCGCGTGTGGCTGCCGAAGGTGGTGATCCCGGCCTGCGCCCCCGTGAAGGACACGGCTTTTTCCCCCAGTTCGTGCAGAGCCATGCAGAGCAGGGCGATGGACTGCTGTTCGCCGGTGGCCATCAGCACGTCAAGTTCGCGTTCGCAAGGGGTTTCAGATAATTCCCTGGCAAGCCCGATCAGCTTGTCCGTCACGCCGCTCATGGCGGAAACGACGGCGACCACCTGGTTGCCTTCCCTGGCGGTTTCATGGATGCGGCGCGCTACATTGCGGATGCGGTCAATGGTGCCGACGGAGCTGCCCCCGAATTTTTGAACGATAAGAGCCATGTAACAGGATGATATGTAGGTTAGGATTGAGGAAGAAGATGTTCTATGCGCAGGACGCGGGGTTCCGCCGCCACGCAGGAGATGCGGGTTATTTCCTCCAGAGCCTTCTGGAGCTGGCCCCACGGGCAGGAATGGAGGATGAAAACGAGGTCGTTCCAGGGGGCTCCGCCCTCATCAATATGGCTGGGGAGGGAAGAGGTGGCGGAAATGCCGATGCCGAAGGTGGCCAGAATGCGGGCTATTTCCGCAATGACGCCCGGCTGGTCCACCACCTGGAAGCGGACGTAATACGGAGTGACCGTATCATTAATGTGCATGATCCCGCAGGCCTTGGCATAGGGATTGAAGCCCGTATGGTATTCCGGATAGCGGCTTTCCCGCATGGCGGTGATGACGTCGCTGATAACGGCGGAGGCTGTGGGGTTCTTGCCCGCTCCGCGGCCGTAAAACAGCGTTTCCCCCACAATATCCCCGTTGACGGAAATGGCGTTGAACACGCCGTTCACGGAAGCCAGGATGTGCCAGTCATGGACAAAACAGGGTTGGACGCGCAGTTCCAGGGCGTCTTCCTGCCCCTCATGGTACCGGATGACGACAAGGAGCTTGATGGTATAGCCCAGTTTTTTGGCAAACTCGAAATCCCGGCTGGTGATGTTCTCAATGCCTCTGACGTAAATTTTATCCGGGGAAATGGTTGTCCCGTAGGCCAGCATCGCCAGGATGAGCGCCTTATGGGCGGCGTCCCAGCCGTTGACGTCCAGGGAAGGGTCTTCTTCCGCGAAGCCCAGCTTCTGGGCCTGGGCCAGGGCGTCTGCGTAATCGGCCCCGTGTTCCCCCATGGCGGAAAGAATATAGTTGGACGTTCCGTTAATAATGCCCACAATGGAATTGATGTGGTTGCAAATCAGGGAATTCTGCAAGCTCTGGATAATGGGGATGCCGCCGCCGGCGGACGCTTCGAAATAAATGGGGGTGCCCATTTCCGCGGAAAGCTTGAAAATCTCCGCTCCGTACTCGGCCAGAAGAGCTTTGTTCCCCGTAACGACGGGCTTGCCGGCCCGGAGGGCCAGCGTCACCAGGTCGTAAGCCTGGCGCGTCCCTCCAATCAGCTCAATAATGATGTCTATTTCCGGGTCATTGACCAAATCCTGCCAATCATCCGTCAGCAGTTCCCGGGGAACGACGGTTTCTCTGGGCTTTTCCAGGTTGCGCACGGCGATGCGCTTGAGCCTGAAAGGAATCTTGCTCCGGGCTTCCAGAAGGGCGTGATTGCGGCACAGCGTTTCATAAACGCCGGAACCGACCGTTCCCAGCCCGGCAAGCCCAAGTTGTATAGGTTTTTCCGTCATTCCTGCCGGGGGATTATGCAAAAAAATCCCTGTAACGCAAGAGCTTTTACCGTCCCGGAATGCCGTGTGTGCGATGCTCATGGAATACCCTTCTTTCCGGCATTTCCCTCCACCCCCGCATGTTCCATGCGCGGCAGGACGATTGCTGGATTTTCAAGAATCTGTGGGATGATGGGGAAATGGCGTTCAAGCTTGCTCCGGGAGAGGATGAATCCTGAAAAAAGGCAACAAAAAACCCTCCTTGAAGGAGGGTTGGATTGGCAGCCCCACCAGGACTCGAACCTAGAAATACTGAACCAAAATCAGGTGTGTTACCAATTACACTATGGGGCTGTCTGCTCAGGCGTTTCTGCCGTTGCGGGGCGCAGTAAACCACACGGGGCGAAGTCTGGCAAGAGAAAAAATCCGAACGGAGGGAATATGCCTCTCCGGCGATGTCCGGAACAGGCAGATGCGGATTCCATTTTCCTTCCCTGGTTGAGCATCTTGCCATGATCAGCTGCTGACCCCGTATTGTTCCTGGTCTTCCGCTGCTCTGAGGGCTCCCTCATCCCCGGAAGAATCATTCAAATAACTCTTTTTCCTGACATCCATGATGTTGTCCGCCCACAGCTCACACTGGCTCATAACGGTTTGAAGAGCCTCCGGCACATCATCGGGCGGGTACTTGTATTTTTTCAAAAGACGTTTGATCATGGTGCGCATTTTTGCCCGCGCCTGGGTGCGTTTTTGCCAGTCGATGGTGCTGTTTCTGCGCAGAGCCTCCGTCAGTTCCCTGCTCATGGCGATCAGCTCGTTATTTTTATAGAAATCCTTAACGGCCTGCGGCCTGTTCAGCGCGTCGTAAAAAGCTTCTTCTTCGGGGGAAAGGCCATGATTTCTGCCTTCCTCGCGGGCTTCCGCCAGCTGTTTCGCGAGTTTCAGCATCTCCGCGATGACTTCTTCATTGGTAATTAACCCGTTGATGTAGGAATTAATCAGCCGCTGCATCTTCTCGCTGAATTTTTCCGACTTGACGATGTTGGTCCTCTTGTAAATGGAGACCTGTTCCAGAATCAGCTTTTTAAGCAATTCCAGGGCAAGGTTCTTTTCCTTCATCCTCGCAATTTCCTCAAGAAACGTTGGGTCAAAAAGAGAAAACTCCCTGGAAACATCGGAAAACAAATTGATGACGCCTTCGCTCCGGATGCTTTGTTTTAACAGTGCGTTAATTCTGTCGTTCATCTCCTTCAGGGAAATTTTCTTCCCGGCACCCGCGCTTCTGAGTCTTTGCACCAGAACCCGGACGGACTCAAAGAAGGCGGCCTCGAAACGGTCGGCCTCCTGGGTGATGGAGGCGCACAGGGACAGGGCCTGGCGCAGCATCAGCGCTTCCCTGAGGAAACATTCCTGTTTCTTTTCCTTATCCCTGCCAATGATAAAATTAACCGCTCCGCTGATGCATCTGGCACGTTCAAGATCAGTACCCGTCGTGAATCCGGAGTAGTCAAATCCATGGAACAGATCCCGGCAGATGCTGAGTTTTTCCAGAAACTTGGGATGGGCCGCTTTGGCCACGTCGGTATCTCCGTAGTTGGCTTTATCCCGGCCTGTGTAATCATTCATCGCCTGCTTCAGGGCGGAAGCGATGCCCACATAATCCACCACCAGCCCCCCTTCCTTGTCGCCGAACACGCGGTTGACGCGGGCAATGGCCTGCATGAGGTTATGGCCGCTCATCGGCTTGTAGACATACATGGTCGCCAGGGAGGGCACGTCAAACCCGGTCAGCCACATATCCACCACAATGGCGATTTTCATCGGGCCGTCATTATCCTTGAACTCCCTGGCCAATTCATTTTTGTAGCTCTTGTTGCCGATGATTTCCCTCCATTCTTCCGGATCATTATTTCCGGAAGTCATCACCACCTTTGCCTTTTCTGTCCATTCCGGGCGCAATTCCAGTATACGCCGGTAAATTTTCATGGCGATGGGGCGGGAATAAGCCACAATCATGGCCTTGCCCGTCAGCAGGCCTTCCCGGTAATGCTCATAGTGGTCCAGAATGTCGTGGACAAGGGAATCAATGGTGTTGTCATTGCCCAGAATGGCTTCCATTTGCCCAAGCTGCCGCTTGCTGCGTTCAATCACGTCCGGGTCGGCGTTGGCGGCCATGAGCTCGTATTCGTCATCAATCCGCTTCAGGGTTTCCTGATCCAGATTCAGTTTGATCACCCGGCTTTCATAGTAAACCGGGCGGGTGGCTCCGTCCTCAACCGCCTGAGTCATGTCATAGACGTCAATGTAGTCCCCGAACACTTCGCGGGTGCTTCTGTCTTTGGTGGAGACGGGAGTTCCCGTAAAGCCGATATAGGTGGCATTCGGCAGGCTGTTGCGGATGATGCGCGCCGTGCCGACAACTCTTTTGGCAATTTTCTCGCCTTCTTCATTTGTGGAAATCCTGATCTTTTCCGCCAGCCCGTATTGCCCACGGTGGGCCTCATCCGCCATGACGATGATGTTTCTGCGTTCGGAAAGAGCCTCATGGGATTCCTCAAACTTCTGCATGGTGGTAAAGAAAATCCCGTTGGCTTTCCTCCCCTGTAAAAGTTTTTTCAGGTGTTCCCTGCTTTCTGCCCGGATGGGTTCCTGCCTCAGGAAGCCCTTGCATTTGGCGAATTGCCCGTATAACTGGTCGTCCAGGTCGTTCCTGTCGGTAAGCACAACAATGGTAGGGCTTTCCAGCGCCTCTTGCAGGAGGTGGGCGTAAAAGACCATGGACAGTGATTTGCCGCTCCCCTGCGTGTGCCAGAACACCCCGCCCTTGCCGTCGGTAAGAGTGGCGTTCCGGGTAGATTCAATGGCTTTTTTAACGGCAAAATACTGGTGGTAGCCCGCCAGTATTTTCACGGTCTCTTTTCCGTTATTGGAAAAACAGATAAAGTTTTTAAGAACATCCAGCAGACGTTGTTTTTGGAACAGTCCCTCGAAAAAGGTGTCAAACTGGGCGAACCTGGTATTTTCATAACTGCCGTCGACCGTTTTCCATTCCATGAAACGGTCTTCTCCGGAGGTGATGGTTCCGGCCTTGGAAGTCATTTGGTCGCTCATCACGCAAATGGCGTTGTAAACGAACATGGAGGGGATTTCCTTCATGTAATTGCGGAGCTGCCGGTAGGCTTCGGAAGCGTCCGTCTCTTCCCGGGAAGGTGATTTCAACTCAACAAGCACGACAGGCAGGCCGTTCAGGAACAGAATCATGTCCGGCCTCTTGCAGCTGTTTTCCATGAATGTCCATTGATTGGCCACAACAAAGGAATTATTGGCCGGATTATTGTAATCCGCCAGGTAGACAATGTCGGAACGCACTTCGCCCTTGTCGCGGTATTGTACGGAAATTCCATTTTGCAGATAGTTCATAAACACGGCATTCCGCTGTACAAGCTCTCCATTATCAATGTTTTTTAATTTGTTGAGCGCTTCCGTCACAGCCTCTTCCGGCAAAGCGGGGTTTAAGTGGAAAATGGCGCTTTTCAATTCATCTTCATAAAAGGGAAGGTGATAGTCTCGCTCCACGTCGGGCCCGTAAACGTGGGTGTAGCCCATGTTCTGGAATAGTTCCACTACAGACTTTTCATAGCTGTCTTCCGTGTATGCTCCTGCCATCTGAATGCGTGCTTCAAGGTTGATGATGAATGTAATTATACAACTCTCTGTTGAAAATCAATCATTTTGTGATGGGAAGGAATCTTGGAATATCGGTTGTTATGATGTTGATATGTTATTAAACACATTGAGACGAGAAGAGGCTAAACAGGCCAATCATTGATCCGGCTAAATGATAATTTAGCGGCTTAGATCTTGATGGAGGAAACATCAATCTCGCCGGACATGAGTTTGGGTAGAAGTGCATCTCTAAGATTGGCAAGACGCTGATTTTCTTCTAGGTTTGTTACGATAGCGGAAGCCATAGGAGCCATTACACTATTAAAATGAGCAAGCGTCTTACTATCCGGTAGAACTAATTTCATAGCTTTTACACGATCTCTGGGTAATTCAGTCTGACCGGTGCTTCCTGTATGAAGTGACTCGATTTCTTTTTCATGCTGAGTACCCCACAACCCAATATAGAAAATCAAATTTTCTGTTGCTGGTCGGACAATCGTAACATGAGAATCAACAGTAAGATTATGCGGCTGAAACCAGACCGGAGCTGCTCTCCCTAAAGTACCATCGCCGGTTGAGTTAATTAGCAAGTCACCAAAGCGAAGCCACTTATCATTGATAACTTTCGGCCTATGGTTTCGTGCAAGAGAAAGATCAATCATGTGATTGCGAATGCACTTCTGATTGATTATTATTTGATCGGTATCATCAGCATATTTTGGAGTTATACCGCGACTTACCATCGCCGTGATGTCTTCTAAAGTAACATTCTTCCATTCGTCCGGTGCAATGCCTCCGAATGGAATACAATTGACAAACCATGATCTGAAGATTGCGGCGGCTTGCTGCTCTAAATTATCATTTAGCCTGATCAATGATTAGCCTGTTTAGACTATCGCGGGTATTGCCCTCAGCCGTGTTCTCCCATAAATACAGCGGAGATTGGGTTATGAAAGATGAATTGATAGACGACGTCGTCCGGGAGATGCTTCCGCATTTGGATAACAGCCAGGCGAAGCAATTGAAAAAAGTATTGAAACACCATCTTGAATGCTACGATGTTCAGAAGGGGCGCGGGGACGCGGAACGCATGGCGGAGGATAACAGAGGCGTCGTCCATGCCTTTATTTCCGCGAAACGCATTGAGGGCTGTTCGGAAAAAACGCTGGATTATTACCGCCGGACGATAGAAGTCATGCTTGACGGCGTGGGGAAGGGCATCTCCCGCATCCAGACGGAGGATTTGCGCTCCTACCTCACCAGGTATCAGGCGGACAGAAAGTCAAGCCGCGTGACGATTGACAACATCCGCCGCATTCTTTCCAGCTTCTTCGCGTGGCTGGAGGATGAAGACTTTATTCTGAAAAGTCCGGTGCGCCGTATCCACAAGGTAAAAACCGCGTCCACCATCAAGGAAACCTATACGGATGAAGCTCTGGAAACCATGCGCGACAACTGCGAAACATTGAGGGATCTCGCCCTGATAGATCTTCTGGCATCCACGGGAATGCGCGTGGGGGAACTGGTGCTGCTTAACCGTGAAGACATCAATTTTGAAGAACGGGAGTGCGTGGTCTTCGGCAAGGGCAGCAAGGAACGCATGGTTTATTTTGACGCCCGCACCAAGATCCATTTGCAGAACTATCTGGAAGAGCGGGAAGACGGCAACCACGCCCTGTTCGTGTCTCTCAAAGCGCCTTATGAACGTTTGAAAATCGGCGGCGTGGAATCCCGGCTTCGGGAATTGGGGCGCCGTCTGGAACTGCCGCGGGTACACCCCCACAAATTCCGCAGAACGCTCGCCACCGTGGCGATTGACAAGGGAATGCCCGTGGAACAATTGCAGCGTCTTCTGGGGCACCAGAGAATAGACACCACCCTTCAATACGCCATGGTCAAGCAAAGCAATGTTAAACTTGCCCATCGCAAGTTCCTGGGGTAGGGTGTTTCATGGCAGGGGGGGGCCTTCCATAAGTTTTCCCCCCCGATCGGCTCCATATCGAACGCCGTCCGTTCGTTTTCATTCCCGGTATGAATTATTGATCATAAGCAATTCCTCCTGATGTACCAACCACCGTTCAGTATATCGACTACAGCCGTCAACCTGATTGCGGAAATATCCGCTCTGGTGGAACGGTACGCCATCCGCCTGGAAAGGAGCGACGGCCTGCGCCTGCGTAAAGCCAGCCGTATCAAAACCATCCACAGTTCGTTGGCTCTGGAAGGCAATCGGCTGTCGGAACATGAGGTGCGCGACGTCCTTCAGGGGAAAACGGTCGTGGCTCCGCTCCGGGAAATTCAGGAGGTAAGAAACGCCATTAAAACCTATGAGCTGTATTCCTCCCTGGACGCCTTTTCTTTGTCCGATCTGCTCAAGGCGCACGGCGTGATGATGAGCGCTTTGGCGGATGACGCGGGAAGCTTCAGACGGGGCGGCGTGGGCGTCTTTGCCGGAACAAGCCTGGTGCATATGGCGCCGCCCGCCGACCGCGTTCCCGGTCTCATGAACGACCTGTTTGAATGGCTGCGCCAGGCTGAAGACCATCTGCTGATACGCAGCTGCGTTTTTCATTACGAATTTGAATTCATCCATCCCTTCAGCGACGGCAACGGCAGAATGGGCAGGCTCTGGCAATCCCTGCTTCTGGGAAAGCTGCACCCGGCCTTTGAACACCTCCCCGTAGAAAACATGGTTTATGCCAACCAGCAAGCCTATTATGAAGCCATCAGCGCCAGCTCCGCCCGGGCGGATTGCGCCCCTTTCGTGGAATTCATGCTCCGGGAAATCCTCAACACGCTCCAACACCACCGCAACCCGCATGAAGATGTCGGTATAAATGACGGAATAAATGTCGGTATAAATCTTACACCGGCGCAACAACGCCTTGTGGAACTCATCAAAAGGCAGCCCCGGCTCAGCGTACGGGAAATGGCCGAACGGCTGGAACTCTCCCAACGCCAGGCGGAACGAGTCGTAGCTTCCCTCAGAGAGAAAAACGTCATCCGGCGCGTCGGTTCCAACAAAGCAGGATATTGGGAAGTTTTAGATTAAAGAATGGTTAGCATGAAAGAATGGGAAACAATACAATTATACCACGCATGTAAATTAGTGGCAGGATATGCTTTTAAAAGTAAGGATTTTGGGGATTATCCTGATAAGGTAATAAAAATAACTCATATTGTTCCTCCTACCGTTGATATGAAAAATTTAACGGGAGTTGATTTGTCGCAATACGAGCGGAAAAAGCTTATTAAATATATAGCTAAACAAGGTGATTATGTGCTGGCTATGACAGGAGCTACAATTGGTAAAATGGGGCGTATCGAAGAATCTGAAGCATATGTAAACCAGCGTGTTCTTTTATTCAAAAATAATTCCAATGTAGATAAGGATTATTTATTTTATGTGCTTCAGCAGAATAAATTTCAACAGTACATACTTAATCATATAGATAGTGAGTCTGCTCAGCCAAATATAAGTGCAGCAAATGTTGGAAAATATGAATTTTTATTACCATCCTTAAAAATACAGAATAAAATTGGAAAATTTTTGAGACTCATTGATGATAAAATTAATGTAAATAATCGCATAAATGATAATTTAGCGGCTTAGATCTTGATGGAGGAAACATCAATCTCGCCGGACATGAGTTTGGGTAGAAGTGCATCTCTAAGATTGGCAAGACGCTGATTTTCTTCTAGGTTTGTTACGATAGCGGAAGCCATAGGAGCCATTACACTATTAAAATGAGCAAGCGTCTTACTATCCGGTAGAACTAATTTCATAGCTTTTACACGATCTCTGGGTAATTCAGTCTGACCGGTGCTTCCTGTATGAAGTGACTCGATTTCTTTTTCATGCTGAGTACCCCACAACCCAATATAGAAAATCAAATTTTCTGTTGCTGGTCGGACAATCGTAACATGAGAATCAACAGTAAGATTATGCGGCTGAAACCAGACCGGAGCTGCTCTCCCTAAAGTACCATCGCCGGTTGAGTTAATTAGCAAGTCACCAAAGCGAAGCCACTTATCATTGATAACTTTCGGCCTATGGTTTCGTGCAAGAGAAAGATCAATCATGTGATTGCGAATGCACTTCTGATTGATTATTATTTGATCGGTATCATCAGCATATTTTGGAGTTATACCGCGACTTACCATCGCCGTGATGTCTTCTAAAGTAACATTCTTCCATTCGTCCGGTGCAATGCCTCCGAATGGAATACAATTGACAAACCATGATCTGAAGATTGCGGCGGCTTGCTGCTCTAAATTATCATTTATATTTGAATTAAGCTGTATTTTTTTATCAAATGCCTCCAAAATTCTTGCTATTTTTTCCTGTTCCTTATAAGTAAAGTCTGGAACCTCATATTTCATTATGGCGGCCTTATCTCCACGAGGCATCTTCGTGCCTTTGGATGTAATCATCGAATAATTGAAAAATGTATCATCCGTAAGCACATAATAGAGAAATTTCTTGCTGATGCCGTCTTTCGCTCTCAATACCAGAACATCGTTGGAGCATCCTCCATTAAATTCAGCAAACCATATTTTTTTGAAATATGGTCGAATATTTGATACTAAAACATCTCCTACTTGAAACGACTGCGTCTGTGCCACACAGGGGAGTGAGGATGCTGAGGTGATGCCACCTTTGTTAGAAATCATATTTTCTGTAGATATGTAGTTCTCATATCCTAGGGAAGCCACATCAACTTTGCCCCGGACATAGTCGCATATATCCGAAAGATTATATTTCATACCCGATAGCCCCCAGTCGTTCCTTAATTTCTGTTTCCAGTTTGTGGGATTTCTCGAAGAGTCCGGACAGTTCGGAAGTCAAACGGGCCATTTTTTCTTCAAAAGGTTCTCCGTCGTCTTCCTGTTCCTCAATTCCGACGTAGCGGCCGGGGGTGAGGATGTAATCCTGCCGTTTGATGGTTTCCAGATCCGCGATGGCGCAGAACCCCTTGACTTCCGCCAGGGCTCCTTTCTGGAAGGCCTCGAAGGCATCGGCCAGCTTTTGAATATCTTCCTCTGAAAAGTCGCGGTGCTTGCGGGTGACCATGGTTCCCATTTTCCGGGCGTCGATGAACAGCGTTTTGCCTTTCTGCCTCTTGTTTTTGCTGATGAACCAGAGGGTTACGGGAATGGTCACGCTGTAGAAGAGGTTGGGGGGCAGGGCGACGATGCCTTCCACTAAATCCGCCTCAATGATGTTTTTACGGATTTCCCCCTCGCCGGAAGACTGGGTGGACAGGGAGCCGTTGGCCAGCACCAGCCCGATTTTCCCGTTCGGGGCAAGGTGGTGGATCATGTGCTGGATCCAGGCGTAGTTGGCGTTGCCCGCGGGGGGAAGGCCGTATTTCCAGCGGACGTCGTCCCGCAGCTGGGCCTGCCCCCAGTTGGAGAGGTTGAAGGGAGGGTTGGCCATGATGAAGTCCGCCTTAAGGGAGGGATGCAGGTCATTGAAGAAAGTGTCCGCCTGGTGGGGGCCGAAGTCGGCTTCAATGCCCCGGATGGCCATGTTGATTTTCGCCATTTTCCAGGTATCCGCATTGCTTTCCTGACCGTAAACGGCGATGCCGTCTTTCCGCCCGCTGTGCGCCTGAAGGAATTTGACGCTCTGCACGAACATGCCTCCGGAGCCGCAGCACGGGTCGTAAACCCGGCAGTTGTCAAAGGGTTTCAGGATGGCGACGATGGTTTTGACGATGCTGGCGGGGGTGTAGAATTCGCCGCCTTTCACGCCTTCATAGGCGGCGAACTGGGCGATGCAGTATTCATAAGTCCTGCCCAGCAGGTCTTTCCCCGCCTCCGCATCCCCCATGTCCATATTGGTGAAGATGTCCACGACGTTGCCCAGCACCCGTTTGTCCAGATCCGGGCTGGCGTAGTTTTTGGGAAGGACATTTTTCAGGCTCCTGTTTTCGGTTTCAATGGCAAGCATGGCAGCATCAATGACCTTGCCGATTTCTTCCGTGTGCGCCGCCACGGCCACGGCGGACCAGCGCGCTTTTTCCGGGACAAAGAAGATATTGTCCGCCAGATATTCGTCACGGTCATTTTCAAAGCCTTCCCCTTCCGCCAGGAGCGCCTGGAATTTCCGTTCAAAGGCGCAGGAGATGTAGCGCAGGAAAATCAGGCCGACGATGACTTTGCGATAGTCCGCGGCGGGGATGTGCCCCCACAGTTCGCAGGCGGCGTCCCATATTTGTTTTTCGAAGCCAATGTTGGCGTTATTTTTTTCAGCCATTGCAGTTGCGGTTGTACGGAAGAAAGTTTAGGGAGGATGACGGAACGCGTCAAGATTCAAGGGAGAGGGATGAAAACGGGCCGGACAGGGAGGCTACGGGGCTGTTCTTCTTCTATTGGATTTTATCCTTGAAAGAACGCCTTTGGCTTTCAACGCCCCGGTGATATTTCCCGGAAGCTCAAGCCGGTTAAGGACGGGCGAAACGCCGGTCAAGGTTCTTTGACCAGATGCCTGGTATAGCTCAACCGTTTGAACATCAGCAGGGGTATGGCTACTCCGATGACCAGGGAAAAGATGATGAAGAAGGCGGTGATGCCGTTTTTGCAGATGTCCACGATCAGCCGGTTCATGACGGCCGCGTCCTGGTTCTCCTGCATGAACTGCATCAGGGCTAGGATGGTCTTATAGGCGTACACGCCGGGAATCATGGGAAGCAGGGAAGGGAAAGCGAATATTTCCGCCGGGCATTTTACCAGCTTGGCCGTCATGACGCCCAGCATGCCTATGGTGAAGGCGGCAATGAAGGTGGCGCTGGAAATGTCAATGGTCCAGGAATGCTGCATGTAAAAGCGGAAAGCGTGGCCGACGGCCGCCAGAACGGCGGAAACGGCAATGGCGCGCTTGGGCGGATTGGAGATGACCGCAAATCCCGTGGCGGCGATGGCGGCCATCAGTCCGTCCAGAAGGATGGATGAAATAAAATCTGGATTCATAAGCTGTTTACCCCGACGATGAGCATGGTTGCGGAAAGGCCGATGGCGATGCAGACGATCATCATGATAGAGTGGACGCCGCGGGAAATGCCCATCAGGATGTGGCCGTGCATCAGGTCCATAATGGAGTTGATCATCTGGACGCCGGGCACCAGGAACAGGACGCTGGTTGCCAGGGCGATCTGCGGTGTGGAGCCTATCTGGAAAAGGACGGCGCACGCGGCCGCCATGGAAGCGGTGAAGGCGGAAAGGATGATGACCCCCAGCGGATTGTATTTCAGCCGGGTAAGCTGCTGCTTGGCCAGAAAGCCCAGCATGGTGGCGGCGAACACGGTCAGCATGGCCCACAGGTCTCCGTTAAACAGGCGGCAGAAGGCGGCGTTGCCCACGCTGACCAGGAGCAGGTCCGTCCAGCGGGAAAATCTTTTGGTGCGCACCATGGAGCGGAATGCCTGTTCCATTTCCGCAATGCTGACGTTGTTGTCCACCGGGAGCCAGCTCAATTCACTGAGCTGCTGGATCAGGTTCAGGTTGAACGCCAGAGGTTTCAGTTTCCGGACGGAGGTGCGGCGCAGCGTCTCGTCATCCTTGCAGATCAGGCTCATGGTGATATTGCGCTGGAAAATGGTCATGTCCGCGCTGTATCCATACGCGGCAGCAATGCGGGAAATATTGCGCACGGCGCGGTTGGTATGCACTCCCGCGCCCATGAGGGTGGTGGCGTATTCCAGCAGGAATTCCGAAAGGGCCTGTATCTGGTCGGTATGCTGCATCAAAGGGAAAGGGGAGGTCAGGGCCGGGAGGCCCGCTTTCTGGAGGCGTAATCCTCCTGCTGGTCTTCCCCGGTGACGCCCACGGAGAAATAAGTGCTTTCCGGATGGGAGAAGACGAGGGCGCAGACGGAAGAAACGGGCTGCATCATCCATGTTTCCGTCAGGCTCATGCCCGCTTCCTCCCGGGCGTGGAGCAGGGTGAAGACGGTTTCCTTTTCCTGGTGGTCCGGCTGGCTGGGGTACCCGCAGGCGGGACGCACGCCGGACCCTTCCGGAATATTCCACAAAAGGCGCAGCTTATCATGGGCGATGGCCGCGAAAGCCTCCACCAGGCGGTCCGCCAGAGAGCTGACCAGCAGGGCGCGGTAGGAGTCGTTTCTGGCTTCCCATTCCTTTGCCCAGCGGCGGGAGCCGTGGATGCTGACCGCCATGGCCCCTACGTAATCCCTGACGCCTTCGGGAGCGATGAAGTCCGCCAGCGCCAGCCGGGGTTTCCCCTGTTTGTCCAGTTGCTGGCGCTGCGTCAGCAGCGTAGCCAGGGGAATGGTTCTGGATTCATCCGCCCAGACGGTGATGTCGTCATGGCTGGCCGTTGAATTGGCTGGGAAAATGCCTATGACGCCGCGCGCCTGGTAGCGGTTTTCCTTCACGGCCTGTTCCAGCAGGCGGAGGGCGTCCTGATGCAGAGCCGCGGCCGCCTCAGCCTTGGACGGGTCCTTGGTGCGGAACTCCCGGCGGACGCGGTCCCATGTGCCGTGCAGCTCCCAGGCGTGGAAAAAAGGCGTCCAGTCCATGCGCTCGATAAGCTCCTGAACAGTTACGTAATAACGCGGATCGTCACTGCAGCAGCCGCAGCTTACGGAGCTGTGCAGGCTGCCGATGGAAACCGGGCCCAGACGGGCGGGAACGGGGGGGAGATAGCCGTCTTCCGCCCCCTTCCACCGCAATTCCCTGGCTTTCTCCAGGGGCAGGAGGTCTCGGACTGGTTTGTTTTCATGATTGTTGCGCAATTCCTCCTGCCGGGCTTTCACGGCGGCAATGTAGGAATCCTTTTTTTCTCCCACCAGGGAGGCGGCTGCAGGCACCACCTGGGAGGCATCCTCCGTATGCACCACGGCTCCTTGATAATGGGGGGCTATTTTCAGGGCCGTGTGCAGGGCAGATGTCGTAGCTCCCCCCACCATCAGGGGAATGGTCATCCCCCGGCGTTCCATTTCCGCGGCTACATGGGACATCTCTTCCAGGGAAGGGGTGATCAGCCCGGAAAGCATCACCAGGTCCGCCTGTTCCGCTTCCGCCCGGTCCAGAATGGTATCGCAATGGACCATGACGCCCAGGTCAATCATTTCAAAACCGTTGCAGCCCAACACCACGCCGACGATATTTTTGCCGATGTCATGCACGTCCCCCTTCACGGTGGCGATTACGGCTTTTCCCGCCTTGGCGGCACCTTTGCTGTCCGCTTCTATATAGGGGGTGAGCCAGGCTACAGCCTGTTTCATGACGCGGGCGCTTTTCACCACCTGCGGCAGGAACATTTTGCCGTCCCCAAACAGTTGCCCCACAACCTTCATGCCGGCCATCAGAGGGCCTTCAATCACGTTCAGCGGGGAACCCAGCTCCAGAAAAGCCTCCTCCGTATCCGCGTCAACAAATTCGGTAATGCCCTTGATAAGAGAATATTCCAGGCGTTTGGAGACGTCCTGTTCCCTCCAGGCCAGTACGGTTTTTTTCTCCTTTCCGTCTCCGGTTTTTTCCGCTGCCAGTTTTTCCGCGTAGTCCGTCAGGCGTTCCGTGGCGTCCGTCCTCCGGTTCAGCAGAACGTCTTCAATCAGCTCCAGCCTGTCCTTGGGAATATTGTCGTACACCTCCAGCATCCCGGCGTTCACGATGCACATGTCCAGCCCCTGCTGCGTAGCATGGTACAGGAAAGCGGAATGCATGGCTTCCCGCACCGGGTTGTTGCCGCGGAAGGCAAAGGAGACATTGGAAATGCCGCCGGAAATGTGGGCATGCGGCAGGTTCCGGGAAATCCAGCCTGCGGCCTTGAAGAAATCAAGAGCGTAATCGGCGTGTTCCGCAATGCCGGTGCCTACGGTCAGGACGTTCGGGTCAAAAATGATGTCTTCCGGAGGAAACTGCACCCGGTTTACCAGCAAGTCATAGGCTCGTCTGGAGATGCGGACGCGGTCCTCGTAATTGGCGGCCTGTCCCTGTTCGTCAAACGCCATGACCACGACCGCCGCGCCGTACTTCTTAATCAGCGCCGCTTTTTTCAGGAATTCTTCTTCCCCCTCCTTCAGGGAGATGGAATTCACGATTCCCTTGCCCTGCATGCATTGAAGCCCCGCTTCCAGCACTTCCCACTTGGAGGAATCCACCATGAAAGGAACGCGGGCGATATCCGGCTCTGCGGAAACAAGGTTCAGGAAGCGGACCATGGCCTGCGGCCCGTCGATCAGGCCGTCGTCAAAACAGAAATCCAATACTAGCGCGCCATTTTCCACCTGCTGCCGGGCAATGGATACCGCTTCCTCGTAGTTTCCTTCACGAATCAGGCGGGCGAATTTGGGAGAGCCCGCCACGTTGCAGCGTTCCCCGACAAAGAGGGTGTTTTTTTCCCGCGTGTGGTTATACGCTTCATATCCGGACAGGCGAAGCGCGGGCGTTTGGGGAGCCGGAACGCGCGGAGGCATTCCTTCCACGGCAGCCGCAATGGTGCCGATGTGCTCCGGGGTGGTTCCGCAGCAGCCGCCCACGATGTTCAGCAGGCCATGGTCCGCATATTCCTTCATGAACCGGGCCATATCCGCCGGCAGAAGGTCGTAGCCGGTAGGGCTGAGCGGGTTGGGAAGCCCGGCATTCGCATAAATGGACATGTGGCAATCCGCCAGTCCGGACAGTTCTTCCGCAAACGGGCGCATCAGGTCCGGCCCCAGGGCGCAATTGATGCCTACGGAGAAGGGGCGAACGTGGCGGATGGAGTTCCAGAATGCTTCAATCGTCTGGCCGGACAGCGTGCGTCCGGCTTTGTCCGTCAGCGTTACGGATACCATGACCGGAACAGAGCTTTCCGGTTGTTCCTCAAAAATTTCTTCAATGGCGAACAGGGCTGCCTTGGCGTTCAGCGTGTCGAAAATCGTCTCCACCAGCAGCATGTCCACCCCCCCTTCCAGCAGGGCCAGCACCTGATCCCGGTACGCCTGCCTGAGCTGGCGGAAATTCACGGCGCGGAAACCGGGATCATTCACGTCGGGGGACAGGGAACAGGTGACGGGCATGGGGCCGATGGACCCGGCCACCAGGCGGGGCTTGCCGTCTGCAGCTTCCGCTTCGTCGCATGCCTGCCGGGCCAGTGCGGCTGCCGCCAAATTCAATTCACGGACAAGGGCTTTCAATTCGTGGGCGTCCACCACTTCCTGGAAATACTGCTGGTCCTTGTGGCTGCCTTCCTCCGGACGGTGCCAGAAATAATCATGCTGGCCGATGCTGGTAGCTCCGAATGTGCAGGTTTCCAGAATATCCGTCCGTCCCGTGTCCAGAAAGCGGCGGTGAATATCAAGAATGATATCCGGCCTGGTCAGAACCAGAAGGTCGTTATTATTCTTTAAATCGTTGGGATAGCGTGCCGCATCCGCAAAACGTTCTCCGCGGTAATCTTCCTCTCCCAGCCTGAATTTTTGGATATTGGTTCCCATGGCGCCATCCAGGATGACAACCCTCTTACGTAACTGGTCTTTCAGGTAATCAAGGCGTTCTGTTCTGGATGCTCTGCTCATATGGCGCGGAAAATCTACCGTCCGTCCGTCATTGGAACAAGGACAATTGTCGTCACGTTTTTCCCGTATTGCTCCGGGGAAATGGAAGGAACCTGTTTTCAAGGGAATGGAAAAGGTATGGGAATGATTTGCGGAAAGTAAAAACGCCTGTGAAAATTTTATGTTTCATTCCGGATTTTCTGGAAGGATGGGAAATTTCCATTTTTTTATTCCATTTCCGTATGTCCCTTTCCTGTTTCACGCTGTTCCCAGGAAAAAGAATGCGGGGACTGGAGAAAAAGGAAGAAGAATTGTGAATAAAACGATAATAACATGTGTATAACCGGAATGACTATTTATGTTTCAATAGCGGAAAATTCATTCATGCCGAACATAGGGAAGGGATGAAAGCGTGCTTTTTCAGTAACATTATTTACTGGCAGGCATTCTGAATATTACCCGATAAAGACACATTTTCTTTTCCAGAAATGAAGAGCGGATTTCTAATCCGAGGTCAAGTTCCCAGTTTGAAAGGAAAGGCTTTGAGAAAAAGTCCCGATGTTTCACGGGGCTATCCATCTTGGAGTAAAAAACCTCTCTCTTTTTCAAGTGAAGTATAAGAAGGAAAAAGGAATTTTTGCTATTCATGTCGTTTCAAAATCCGGGAATCATTTGTTTTCAAAGATTTCTTTCTCTTTGAATTCATAATGACCAGCATTGCTTCTCAGAGGAGAAAAGCTTCTCTCCCTGAAAATTTTTTATCATGATGAAGGTTGCGGATTAGAAATCCGCTAGATTTGGATTCAGAAGGTGTTTTGGCATTTTTCTGTGTCAGGCCGCTTCAATTAACTACATGATATACGACGAGAAAAAACCGGGCTTCCCCGATGGAGGGAGGTCCGGTTTTTTTTCGTATTGGAAATGATTGATTGATGGAGTTTTATGGAAAATATCTATTTTCTCGTCGGCAAATTGATGATGTCTCCTCGGCGGGAAGGTAATCAAAAAAACTTTCAGTCCGCTTTGGCTGGGGATTGTTTTTTTTCTTCCGGCAAGATACCGGGCGGTATGAACAGCGCCGTGGCAGGAATGATGACAGGGGCGGGGATGCCCGGCCCGGACCAGGCGACGGACATATGGTCCGGGCCTCCATCCTCCTTGTGAATCACCTGAAGAAAATAAAACCGGTCAGCTTCCAGCTGGACAGGTTCGGAAGCCTGGTTGGGCTGGTTGCCCCAATTATGGATGTCGGAATATCCTTTGACGGTGGCGATGCAGGCCATGTCCTTCTGGGAGGCATCCTTGCCCAGCCATAACTCTGCGGAATCGTCGGAAGACAGGTAAAGGCGGTACTTCCCGCTTGCCGGGACTTTCAGCAGGGCGGAGTAACGGGCTCCGTACCTGTCTCCCAGGTTTTCCACATCCAGATGGCTGATCGTGCGGACATCCGGGGCTGCCGTTTCAAAAATCTTCCTGTGGGTCAGGTCCTTTACGGATGCCCCCGGAATGCCGAACCACAATTCCTGCACTACGCCGGGAGAAGGCTTTCCCTCCTCAGAAGAGCCGGAAGCTGTTTCCGTCAGCATGACACCGCACAGAAAGCTCAGGATGGGTAGAATAATGTTCATGGCCGGAGACTCCTTTCCTGCAACGACTACGGCAGGAACCAGGGCAACCTTTCAAAAACGGCGTCATTCCCGGG
>OLOK01000111.1_pt1 | contig 70988 bp, 59 predicted proteins | sample 1672591 | NCBI WGS metagenome assembly OLOK01 (sample SAMEA3136703, study PRJEB25190) | human gut metagenome | biome: human gut; feature: human-associated habitat; material: faeces | place: Austria | collected 2013 | reverse complement strand
ATGCCGAAAACCTGACCGTCAAGACTTACGTTGACGGAAAGTACGTCACTGACAAGCATGTTTCCGTGAATCCCGGTGAGAGCCTGACCCTGACGAAGGAGCTGGCCGAGACTCTGGTTGAGGACAACAAGGAATTCGTCAAGTGGACGAACATGAAGGACGAAGAGACCACCGGCCCCATCAGCTATGACAACCTGAAGAAGGCAAATGCGAATGGCTACTACGTAAACCTGTACGTCAACAAGAAGGTCGAGGATACCCGCGTTGACGCGAAGGTTCCCGTTAAGATCTATGTTGACGGTTCTTACGCAAGAGACGGCGAGATCACCGTTCCTGTTGACGGCGCTGTGACGCTGACCAAGGAGCTGGGTCTGAAGCTGGTCAAGGAAGACAAGGAATTTGTCAAGTGGACTGGCGCTTCCGACAACGATGCTACCGGCGTCACCATCAAGTATGCCGGTATCGACGACGGCTACTTCCTGAAGCTGTTTGTCAACACCAAGAAGGCGGAAGAGCCTGTCAAGTATATCACTCTTAAGATTATTGACGACAAGGGCAACGCGATTGCCAGAGAGTTCCAGGTCGAGCCTGTGAACGGTAAGTCCTCCGTTATCGACGACATCCTGAGCTACCGCTGGATGGGCAACTGGAAGGATTCCTATGAGTTCGTCACCGCCAAGAGCGATGAAAAGGGCAACAACCTGTCCCTGTCCACCACAATCAATGCCGGCGACTCCCTGACCGTCACCCTGAAGGCCAAGAGCGGCAGCACTCCCGAGGGCGACACTGTCAGAGTGACCTTCTACGGCACCGACGGCAAGGCCGTTTCCACCTACAACGTGACCAGCGGCAGCAGCATTGACAGCAAGAAGGTTTCCGACGCTCAGAGCAAGGCCGATAACAAGACCGGCTACACCTTCAAGGGCTGGAAGATTGACAACAAGGGTGACCTCTACACCAGCGCTCAGGTTGCCAAGCTCGTCATCAAGGGCAACGTAGAATTCTACGCTTACCTCGAGAAGGACACCACCACTACCAACAACAAGTTCCCCTACAAGGTTTACCTGCACATCTTCAAGGACAACAAGGTCGACGATCCCGCCAAGACCATCAATATCACCGAGGGCATTGCTCTGGACGGCAAGGTCACGCTGGATGAGGTCAAGACCGTTGTGAAGAACTACTACACCGCCAAGACCAGCGACGGCATCAAGTATGACGGCATGTACATGGCCAAGGGCAACTGGGTCGGAAACTTTGTCAACGACACCCAGAAGTATGACACCATCTCCGACACCAACGAGCTCCGCAAGGAGAGCGAAGTCCACATCAACGTGATGATCACCAACGCCAACGCCAAGAGCACTACCAACGAGAAGGCCGATAAGACCAACCCCAAGACCGGTGATATGATCTTCATTCCCGTGATCTTCATGGTCGTCTCCGGCGCCGCCATTGCCGGTGTGTACTTCTACAACAAGAAGCGCAACGCCCGCTAATCGAGAATACGCTAAGCTAAAAAATCCCGGCAGCTTCGGCTGCCGGGATTTTTTGCGGTGTGCGGGGCGATTTGCAGAAAAGATTTTGCCGAAAAAGTATTCCCATTTTCACAGATATGTGTTATAATCATTATATCCCCTAAATTTGGAAAGCAGGAGGAATATAACATGGACAACTACAACGGCAATACCTACGCACGGCAGGACACGGACATGTCCGTCGGCTCCTGGATCGGCACGCTGATCCTCTCGGCAATTCCCATTGTCGGCTTCATCTGCCTGATCGTCTGGGCGGTGAGCAGCTCTCCGGAGAAGCGCTCCCGGAAGAATTGGGCGATCGCCCAGTTTATCCTGACGCTGATCGGTGTGGTTATTGCAATTCTGGTGTATGCCATGTACGGCGCTTCCCTGGCGTATCTGCTGAGCTAAGACAATCCCCCAACCCGGATTTTCCCGGGTTGGGGGACATCTTTTTTATTTCAGCACTGACGCATCAGGCGGATGTAGAATTCTACGGCCTTGGCGACGGTTTCCAGACGGATGCGCTCGTTGTTGCCGTGGATGGTCGAGCGCTCTTCGGCGGTCAAGTCCATGGCGGAGAAGCGGTAGACGTGATTGCTCAGGTCGCGGTAGTGCCGCGAGTCGGAGCATTGCACCATCAGGTACGGCGAGACGATACAGCCCGGCCATGTATTCGCCACGGCAGAGGCGACCTTCTCCCATGCGTCGCAGCCGGTTTCGGAGACGGGACTTGGCTCGAAGGATTCCAGAGACGTGATCTCCACGGCGGGGTCGTTGACGGCCTTTTCCAGATACGCCAGCGCGGAAGCGACGCTGTCGGCGGGATTCAGGCGGATGTTGGACACCATTTTTGCTTCGGGAGGAATTACGTTCCGGGCGGAACTGCCTTCCATCTGAGTAAAGGCCACGGTGGTGCGTACCAGCGCATTCATTTCACCGCCGCTCTTTTTGCCGAGAGTGTCAATAATCCAGCCGAAGCACCACATGTTGGCGAAAATCACCCGGTACAATGGCGTTGAATACCGACCCAAGGTGTCGAACATCTGGGCAGCGGGGCCGTCGATGTGGGCCTTGAAGGGGTGATCCTCCACCCGCTTGCAGGCCGCCGCCAGAACGCCCACCGGGGTGTGGGGCTTGGGGGCGGAGGCGTGGCCGCCGGCGGAGACGGTGCGGTACTGGGCGTTCAGCATACCTTTTTCCGCAATGCCGATGAGACCGCAGGGCTGCTTTACGCCGGGGAACACATTCTCCACCACGGCGCCGCCCTCGTCCACCACAATGGCGGGGTGGATGCCGTGCTCGGTGAAATACGCCACGATGTTGACTGCGCCCTGACCGTTGATCTCCTCACCGCCGGAGAAGGCAAAGTAAATGTCCTTCTCCGGCTGGAAGCCCTGACCGATGAGGTAATTGGCGGCGGAAAGAACGCCGTTGAAGGTGACCTTGGTGTCCAGCGTGCCGCGGCCCCAGAGAATGCCGTCCTCGATGACCCCGGCGAAGGGAGGCTTGTCCCACTTTTCCTCGTTGACAGGCACCACGTCATAGTGCGCCATCATAACGGCAGGGTCGCCTTCCTGCTTGCCCGGCCACCGCAGCAGCAGCGCCCGGTCGGGAAGCTGCTGGAAGGTGCAGGTGCCGAACACGTTGGGGTAAAGTGTCGGCAGAAGAGAGATCAGCTTCTGAAATTCCCCCTCGTCCTCCAGAGAATGGTCGTTGTAGGACACGGTCTTGCAGCGAACCAGCTGGGCGAGGGAATCCACGGCGGCGTCCCGGTCAAAGGCGATTTCTTCCTTGGTGACTTCGGGCTGGGGCTTGGGACGGAAGCGGATGGTGCGGATGGCGACCACGGCGATGAATGCAACCAGAACGGCGAGAATCCAATATCCGATCATGTTTACAGAACTCCTCTCTTATAAAGCAGCCGGGAAACGGCAATGGTGAACAGCACGCTCACCGGCACCATAATGCCCACGGTACCGGCGTTCAGGGCGGGGACGAAAATGAACAGAACCAGCATCAGCACCACCGGCGCGACGGCGATCTTCCAGTTCCGGCTGACGAAGGCTACGCCCAGTCCGCCGAACAGGGCGGGCAGCATCTGGGCAAAGGCCGGCTCCAGCACCGGCGCTTCCAGAACGGGGGTCAGGGGGACAATCAGAATGACGCCGATGATGATAATGACGGTGGTGACGATGGAGGAGGTGGCAATGGCGATGGTAGAGATGACCTCGCCCTCCTCGGAGTTGGCGCTGACGTTGTTCTGCTCCAGCGCGTTGATGGCGCAGGGAAGCTTCAGGTTGGAGATGTTGCCGGTGACAAAGCTGAGGTAGGAGCCGCCCGCGCCCAGCATGGGAACGAAGGTAATTGTCTCAATGACACCCACCGCCCAATACATGGGCGCAGTGGCGATCAGACCCACCACCAGCGCGCCCCAGTCCGGGGCGGCGCCAAACAGGGCGGCCACCGTCAGGGGGAAGGCCAGCAGCAAAATCATCACGGAAATGTTCCAGATGGTGCCGCTGCGGTGAACGGAGTCGATGTAGCTAAGCTGCTTTTTCATATCGGCACCTCCTTAACCCAGCCACGCGGTGAGGGGAATGGCGGAAGCCATGCCCAGCACCAGAGAAATGGGCAGCGCGTAATCGTTGACCCAGCTCCACTTGAATTTCTTCATGAGAAGCCCGCAGACCACCATGATCGCAGCGGATACCGCCATGACGCATACCGGCACAAGTCCGGAGGTGGCGGCGTAATCCCCCGGCGTCCACAGACGGGAAAAATCGCAGAACACATAGCCCAGAAACGCGGAGATCATGCCGATAAACATGGCATTCTGGAAAATATCCGCCCATTTGGCGTCCCGGTTTTCCAGAACGGTCATGCCCCGCAGCAGCTTCTTGCCGATGACAGGCACCAGCCAGATGCCCACCATGATGGACAGGGTCATCACCAGCGCGATGTTGACGTATTGCTGGGCGGTCAGGGAGCTGATTTTGCCAAGCTCTAAGCCCATGGCGCTGACGGCGTTGGATGCCGCGATGGCCTCATAGCTCAATGAGCCGACTACGCTAAGCCGCAGCCAGGGCAGGGGAATACCCAGACTTTTGCTTAGGGTGATGACGCTGATGACGATGGACACGGCCGGGGCGATGGTGAACAGTGCGGCGGTTTTGATGGTTTTTTTGATTTTGGCCTGATCCATGCCGATCTCCTTACTGCGGCGCAGAGCCTTGACGAGGAAGAAAACCGACTGAGCCAGAACCACGGCAATCAGAATTCCGGCAAGCAGGTAAAGCACCGGATGGTTGACGCTGAATTCCATGGAAACACCTCCGAAAAAATAGATGGACTCATTATAGCACGGCGCCGTTCCCGAAACAAGAAGCAATCCCGCGAAAGAGAAGATTTTCCCGCGAAATGGCCTTGCTATTTCCCGTCGGATAGGGTAAAATGGTGGAAAGTTTTTGGGAAAGAGGCAACGGAAATGACAAAAGCGGCGTTTGATAACGATAAATACCTGCAAATGCAGTCCGCCCACATCCGGGAGCGCATTGCCCAGTTCGGCGGCAAGCTGTATCTGGAATTCGGCGGCAAGCTCTATGACGACAACCATGCTTCCCGCGTTCTGCCGGGCTTCCAGCCGGACAGCAAGCTGCGGATGCTGCTGCAGCTGAAGGAGCAGGTGGAGATGGTCATTGCCATCAACGCCGACGATATCGAGAAGAACAAGGTTCGGGGCGATCTTGGCATCACCTATGACCGGGACGTCATTCGCCTGATCGACATTTTCCGGGGCTTCGGCCTGTACGTTTCCAGCGTGGTGCTGACCCGCTTCCATGAACAGGCGCTGGCGAAGGCGTTCCAGTCCCGCTTGGAAGGGCTGGGCATCCGGGTCTATCACCATTTTGAGATTCCGGGCTACCCCTCCGACACCGGCTACATCGTCAGCCCCGACGGCTTCGGGAAAAATGACTACATTGAGACGACCCGGTCGCTGGTGGTGGTCACGGCCCCCGGCCCCGGCAGCGGAAAGCTGGCGACCTGCCTGAGCCAGCTGTATCACGAGCATATCCGGGGCAACACGGCGGGCTACGCCAAATTCGAGACTTTCCCCATCTGGAACGTGCCGCTGAACCACCCGGTGAACCTTGCCTACGAGGCCGCCACGGCGGACTTGAACGACGTGAACATGATCGACCCCTTCCATCTGGAAGCCTACGGGGTCACCACCGTCAACTACAACCGGGACGTGGAAGCGTTCCCTGTGCTGGTGGCGATTTTTGAGAAGATTCTGGGGCATTGCCCCTACAAATCCCCCACGGATATGGGCGTGAATATGGTGGGCAACTGCATCGTGGATGACGAAGCCGTCCGGTTCGCCTCCCGACAGGAGATCATCCGCAGATACTATGTGGCCATGTGCGAGCAGAAGCAGGGCAAGGGCAGCGACGAAACGGTGCGCAAGCTGGAGCTGCTGATGAAAAAGGCCGGTGTGACCCCGGCGGAGCGGAAGGTGGTCGCCCCTGCCCTGCAGCGGGCGGAGCAGACCGGCGCGCCTGCCGCCGCCATGGAACTGCCCGACGGTACCATCGTCACCGGCAAGACCTCCGACCTTCTGGGTGCGTCCTCGGCGCTGCTGCTGAACGCGCTGAAAAAGCTGGCGGGTATGCGGGACAGCCTGCACCTGATTTCCCCGGTGGTGCTTGACCCCATCCAGCACCTGAAGGTTGACCACTTAGGCAACCGCAATCCCCGTCTCCACACCGACGAGACGCTGATCGCCCTGTCCATCTGCGCCGCCACCAACCCCATGGCGGAACTGGCCATGGAGCAGCTGGACAAGCTGCGGGGCTGCGAGGTACATTCCTCGGTGATCTTGTCCCCAGTGGACGAAAAGACCTTCAAGCGTCTGGGCGTCAACCTGACCTGCGAGCCGAGATATAAGGGATAAATAAAAATGCAGAATGCCGAAACAACGGCATTCTGCATTTTTTGTGGGATAAAGATTAGGCTCTCTGCTCGCAGTAGATGCACCTGTGGATGTCCGCGGCCTTGTCGGTGCAGCGGAACAGCTGGGGCAGCTCCTGCTCGGTCTGGGTGATGCACTTGGGGTTGCGGCAGACACGGTCGTATTCCAAACCGGTCGTGTCGATGGCTTCTTTTGCGGGATTCCGGGCGGCTTCGTCCAGAAGCTTCAGGATCAGCGCCATGCGCATGTACTTGCCGTTCAGCGCCTGACGGAAATAGGCGGCTCTGGGGTCGTCGTCCACCTTGACGCTGATCTCATTGACACGGGGCAGGGGGTGCAGGACGCACATTTTTCCTTTCGCAAGTTTCATTTTCTCGGCATCGAGGACGTAGCTGTCCTTGAGCCGCTCGTATTCCCATGGGTCGTCGAAGCGCTCCCGCTGGATGCGGGTCATGTACAGCACGTCGAGCTTGGGCATGGCTTCCTCCAGAGAGGACACTTCCGTGTAGGGGATTCCCTGATTTTCAAAAACATTATACCGAATAAAACCGGGGATTTTCAATTCTTCCGGGGAAATCAGAACAAATTGAATGCCTTTGTAGCGGCTCATGGCTTCGATCAGGGAGTGGACAGTCCGGCCGTATTTCAGGTCGCCGCACAGACCGATGGTGAGGTTATCCAGCCGCCCCATTTCCCGGGAAATGGTCAGCAGGTCGGCAAGGGTCTGGGTGGGGTGATTGTGGCCGCCGTCTCCGGCGTTGATGACGGGGATAGAGGCCGCCTGACTTGCCACGTAGGGCGCACCCTCCTTGGGGTGGCGCATGGCGATGATGTCGGCGTAGCAGCTGACGATTTTGGCGGTATCCGCCACGCTTTCGCCCTTGGAGGCGGAGGAAGAGCTGGCCTCGCTGAAGCCGATGACGCTGCCGCCCAGCTCCAGCATCGCGGCCTCAAAGCTCAGGCGGGTGCGGGTGGAGGGCTCGAAGAACAGCGTCGCCAGCTTCTTGTGGGCGCATCTGTCCCAGTAGTTTTCCGGGTGGGCAATGATGTCCTTGGCGGTGGCGATCAGCCCATCCAACTCGTCTACGCCTAAATCCAGAATGCTGTTCAGACTTCTCATGCGTTCGCTCCATTCACGGCAAGATAATTTCTGATCCGCGCCACATTTTCGGCGTTGGCGGGATTTTCTTTCAGATAGGCGATGATGTCATACACATCCACCACGGAGTAGACGGGGAAGCCGAATTCCTCCTCCACTTCCTCCATGGCCAGCTTTTCGCCCTTGCCCCGCTCCTTGCGGTCAACCATGATGAAGGTGGCGGCGACCTTGACGCCCTCCAGACGGCTTAAGATAGCCATGCTTTCCCGGATGGCAGTCCCGGCGGTGATGACGTCCTCTACGATGACCACGTCCTCACCGGCCTTGGGGACGTAGCCCACGAACACGCCGCCCTCGCCGTGATCCTTGGCTTCCTTGCGGTTGAAGAAGAAGGGAACGTCCAGCCCGTCCCGACTCAGGGCAACGGCGGCGGACACGGCGATGGAAATGCCCTTGTAGGCGGGGCCGTAGAGGACGGCCTTCCGCTGCCCCAGCTTTTCCCGGTAGGCGCGGGCGTAGAATTCGCCCAGAGTCGCAATTTCCTTACCGGTTTTGATCTCCCCGGCGTTGATGAAATAGGGGATTTTCCGGCCGGATTTGGCGGTGAAATCGCCGAATTTCAGCACACCGGCCTTCTCCAGAAACTGAATGAATTCTCTTTTGTAGCTTTCCAAAATGCTTCCTCCTTATTTCAGTCGCAGAATTCCGCCACGCAGCGTTCATAAGCGGCCACGGGGTCGGCGGCGGCCGTGATGGGACGGCCGACCACGATGTAGTCCGAGCCGATGGCCTTGGCGGCGGCGGGGGTCATCACCCGCTTCTGGTCGCCCACATCGCCGTCGGCGAAGCGGACGCCGGGGGTCACGGTGAGAAAGCGCTGACCGCAGCGCTCATGCACCTTCCCCGCTTCCAGAGGAGAGCAGACCACGCCGTCCAGACCCGCGTTTTTCGCGGTCTCGGCGTAGTGCATGACCACTTCGTCAATGGGTTCATGAATGAGCAGGTCGGACTCCATGGCCGCCTGATCGGTGGAGGTCAGCTGGGTCACGGCGATCAGCAGGGGACGGGTGCCGTCCTCCCGGGTCAGACCTTCCAGCGCGGCCTTCATCATGGCGGTGGTACCGGCGGCGTGGAGGTTGGTGATGTCCACGTCCAGATTCCGCAGGACGGACATGGCTTTTTTCACGGTGTTGGGAATGTCGTGGAGCTTTAAGTCCAGAAAAATCTTGTGCCCCCGGGCTTTGATCTCCCGGACGATGGCGGGGCCTTCCGCATAGTACAGCTCCATGCCGATCTTTACGAAGGGCTTGCGGCCGGTGAACTTATCCAGAAAAGCGAAGGTTGCCTGGGCGGATGAAAAATCGCAGGCAACAATGACGTCCTTACCCATTATTTCGCGCCTCCTATAATGTCTTTCAGATTCTCAATTTTGTATTTTTCCATGACGGCGGGAAGCTCCCGGATGATGTCCCGGCAGGCGTAGGGATTTACAAGATTGGCCGCGCCCACCTCCACGGCGGTAGCGCCTGCCAGCATCATTTCCACCACATCTTCGGCGCTGCTGACGCCGCCCATGCCCACCACGGGAATTTTCACCGCGCCCGCGACCTGATAGACCATGCGCAGCGCCACCGGGAAGATGGCGGGGCCGGAAAAACCGCCCATTTTGTTGGCAATGATGGGCCTTCGGGTGCGCAGATCAATGCGCATACCAAGCATGGTGTTGATCAGGCTGATGCCATCCGCTCCCGCGTCCTCGCAGGCTTTGGCGATGGACACAATGTCGGTGACATTGGGGGAGAGTTTGACGATAACGGGCTTGCTTGTGACCTTTTTCACTGCCGCCGTCACCTCTGCGGCGGCTTCCGGGCAGGTGCCGAAGCTCATGCCGCCGCCGTGAACGTTGGGGCAGCTGACGTTGACTTCCAGCCAGCCCACTTGTTCCTCTTTGTCCAGCCTTTCGCAGGTGTAGGCGTAATCCGCCACGGAAAAGCCGGAGACGTTGGCCATGACGGGCTTGCGGAAGCAGGCTTTCAGCTTCGGGAGTTCTTCGGATATGACTTTGTCCACGCCGGGATTTTGCAGCCCCACGGCGTTGATCATGCCGCCGGTACACTCGGCAATGCGGGGCGTGGGATTTCCGAAGCGGGGTTCTTTTGTGGTTCCCTTGAAGGAGAAGGTGCCAAGGCAGTTAATGTCGTACAGTTCGGCAAACTCATAGCCGTAGCCAAAGGTGCCGGAGGCGGGGATGACCGGGTTGTCCAGCTCGATGCCGCAGAGATTGACGCTCAGGCTTCCCATAAAATCTCCTCCTTTTTCATGACGGGGCCGTCTTTGCAGATGCGCTTGTATCCTGTGAGGGTCTTGCAGGAGCAGCCCATGCAGGCGCCGAAGCCGCAGCCCATCCGTTCCTCAAAGCTCATTTGGCCGGAGGTGCGGGTGGCTTTATACACCGCCTTGAGCATCGGCTCCGGGCCGCAGGTGTAGAAATAGGAATAATTCAGATCGTTCAGGGGCGTGGTGGCGAAGCCCTTGACGCCATAGCTTCCGTCGGCGGTGGTGACGATCACCCGGCAGCCCAGCGCCCGGAATTCGGCTTCATAGAACACTTCCGATTGGGTGTTGAAGCCCAGAATCACCGTTACCTGCTTGCCCATGGCAAGCAGCCGTTTTGCAAGGTGGTACAGCGGCGGGACACCCACGCCGCCGCCCAGTAAGACGGGGCTGTCCCCGGCGGGGGTGAGGTCGTAGCCGTTGCCAAGGCCGGTCAGGATGTCCAGCTTCTCTCCGGGAACCATCCAGGAGAGGATTTCCGTACCCTTGCCCACCACCTTGTAGACGATGGTGAGGGTGCTGCCGTCATAGTCGCACACGGAAATGGGACGGCGGAGGAACTTCCCTGTAATTTGAATGTTGACAAACTGCCCCGGGGCGGTAATGGCGGAGGTGTCGCCGGAAAGCACCATTTTGTAGACGCAGTCCGTCAGGGGGGTATTGGATAGGATTGTGAAAATGCTCTGTTTCATGGTCGCTCCTTCCGGGAATTTTTGGCGTTGCCTGCTCAGGCGTCAATCGTAGAAATCGTCAGCGTGGTTTCTTCCAGCACATCCAGCAGAACCCGGATGGTGTCCAGCGCGGTAAACAGCGTCACGTTATGCTCCGTGGCGATCCGGCGGATTTTTATGCCGTCCCGGCCGCTGGAGCCGGGGTCGCGGGTGTTGATGACGTAGGCAATGTGTCCCTGACGCAGTGCGTTGGGGATTTCGTCGCTGCCGTCGCTGATCTTGCCCAGAACGTGGGTGCGGATGCCGTTTTCCTTCAGGAATGTGGCAGTTCCGGCGGTGGCCTCGATGTTGAAGCCCAGACGGTAGAACCGGCGGATCAGGGGCAGCGCTTCCTCCTTGTCCCGGTCGGCGATGGTGGCAAGCACGGTGCCGTAGTTCTGCAGCTTCATGCCGGAGGCCTGCAGCGCCTTGTACAGGGCACGGGTCATGGTGCGGTCATAGCCGATGGCCTCGCCGGTGGACTTCATTTCGGGAGTCAGATAGGCGTCCAGACCGCGAATTTTATTGAAGGAGAACACCGGCGCTTTGACGTACCAGCGCTCCTTTTCGGCGGGGTAGATGTCGAAGAAGCCCTGCTCCTTCAGGCTCAGACCCAGAATCACGTCGGTGGCGATGTCCGCAAGGCTGTAGCCCGTGGCCTTGCTCAGGAAGGGGACAGTGCGGGAGGAACGGGGGTTGACCTCGATGACGGACACGTTGTCCTCGGGGTCTACGATGAACTGCACATTGAACAGGCCGACAATGCCGATGCCCAGACCCAGCTTTTTGGCGTATTGCAGAATGATGCCCTTGACCTTGTCAGAGATGGAGAAGGAGGGGTAGACGGAGATGGAGTCGCCGGAGTGAACGCCGGTGCGCTCCACCAGTTCCATGATGCCGGGGACGAACACGTCCCGGCCGTCGCAGATGGCGTCGATCTCCACTTCCCGACCCTGAATGTATTTGTCCACCAGAACGGGCTTGTCCTCGTCGATCTCCACGGCGCTTTTCAGGTAGCGGCGCAGCTGGCTCTCGTTCGCCACGATCTGCATGGCGCGGCCGCCCAGCACGAAGCTGGGACGTACCAGCACGGGGTAGCCGATCTCATTCGCCGCCGCGAGACCGTCCTCGATTTTGGTGACGGCCCTTCCCTTGGGCTGGGGGATGTCCAGCTCTTTCAGGAGCTTTTCAAAGGCGTCCCGGTTTTCGGCTCTGTCGATGGCCTCGCAGCCGGTGCCGATGATCTTCACGCCCCGGTCATGGAGGGGCTGGGCCAGATTGATGGCGGTCTGGCCGCCCAGAGACGCGATCACGCCGTCGGGCTTTTCAAAATCGATGATGTTCATGACATCCTCGGGAGTCAAAGGCTCAAAATACAGCTTGTCGGCGGTGGTGTAGTCGGTGGAGACGGTCTCGGGGTTATTGTTGATGATAATGGCCTCATAGCCCGCCTTTTTGATGGTCATGACGGCGTGGACGGTGGAGTAATCGAATTCCACGCCTTGACCGATGCGGATGGGGCCTGCGCCCAGTACCACGATCTTCTTTTTGTTCGTCAGCCGGGAGACGTTCCCGCCGGTGTAGGAGGAGTAGAAATAGGGGATATACGCGCCGGTGTGGCAGGTGTCCACCATACGGAAGGCCGGGAACATACCGTGTTCTCTGCGGAAATCGGACACGTCCGTCTCGGAGCATTTCCAGAGCCTGCTCACATATTTATCGCTGAAGCCCATCTTCTTCGCGTCCAGAAGGGCTTCCGGCTCTTTGACGTGGAGTTTCAGGTATTCCTCCATATCCACAATGCGCTTGATGGCGTTCAGGAAATACACGTCGATGGCGGTGATCTCATGAATCTGCTCCACGGTGACGCCCCGGTAGATGATTTCCGCAATGGCAAAAATGTTGTCGGAGCGGAACACGCTGATATAGTCCAGCAGCTCCTCCGTGGTCATGTCGTCGAATTTGTGATGGTAGATGTGGTTCGCGCCTACCTCCAGAGAGCGGATGCCCTTGAGCAGGGATTCCTCCAGATTGGAGCCGATGCCCATGACCTCACCGGTGGCCATCATCTGGGTGCCCAGAATGTTGATGGCGGAGGTGAACTTGTCGAAGGGGAACCGGGGCAGCTTGGTGATGACGTAGTCCAGCTTCGGCTCAAAGGCGGCGTTGGTGTTGGCAATTTTGATGTCCTCCAGCGCCATGCCCACGGCGATTTTCGCGGTGACCCGGGCAATGGGGTAGCCGGAGGCCTTGGAGGCCAGCGCGGAGGAACGGGAGACACGGGGGTTGACCTCGATGAGATAGTATCTGGAGGAATTGGGGTCGAGAGCAAACTGAACGTTGCAGCCGCCCTCCACCTTCAGCGCCCGGATGATCTTGATGGCGGAGTCGTTGAGCATCTTCATGTCGTGGTCGCTGAGGGTCATGATGGGGGCGACCACCATGCTGTCACCGGTGTGGACGCCCACGGGGTCGATGTTCTCCATGCCGCAGATGGTGATGGCATGGTCACCCGAATCCCGCATGACCTCGAATTCGATCTCCTTGTAGCCCTTGACGGACTTTTCCACCAGAACCTGATGGACAGGGGAGAGGGCGAAGGCGTTGAGACCGATTTCCACCAGCTCGTCTTCATTGTAAGCAAAGCCGCCGCCGGTGCCGCCGAGAGTAAAGGCGGGACGAAGCACCACAGGATAGCCGATGCGCTTGGCGGCCTCCTTGGCTTCCTCCAGAGAGTAGGAAATTTCGGAAGGGATGACCGGCTCGCCGATGGACTGGCACAGCTCCTTGAAAAGCTCACGATCTTCGGCACGCTCGATGGACTCGCTGGAGGTGCCCAGCAGCCTGACCCGGCATTCCCGCAAAATGCCCTTCTTTTCCAGCTGCATGGCCAGATTCAGACCTGTCTGACCGCCGATGCCGGGGATGATGGCGTCGGGACGCTCGTAGCGGATGATCTTGGCGATATATTCCAGCGTCAGCGGCTCCATGTAGACCTTGTCGGCGATGATGGTGTCGGTCATGATGGTGGCGGGGTTGGAGTTGCACAGCACCACCTCGTAGCCCTCTTCTTTCAGGGCAAGACAGGCCTGCGTCCCGGCGTAGTCAAACTCAGCAGCCTGACCGATGACGATGGGGCCGGAGCCAATGATGAGAATTTTCTTGATGTCGGTTCTTTTTGCCATGGTGTTTCTCCTCTCGTTATTTGGTGGTATGGGTTTCCGGAGCGGCGTATACCAGCTTTCCGTCACAGATGGTGGCGATGCACTTTCCATTGACCTGCCAGCCCGCGAAGGGCGTGGCTCTGCCCTTGGAAAGAAAGTCCTTCGGGTCGATGGCGTATGCGGCGTTCAAGTCCCAGATGCTGTAGTCTGTCCCCAGAGGAAGACCGAAGCGTCTGCGGGGATTGACGCACAAAAGCTCCAATAGTTTGTTCAGGCTTAGAATGCCCGGTTTTACCAGACAGGTATACAAAATCGGGAAAGCGGTCTCAATGCCCACAATGCCGAAAGCGCTTTTTTCCAGACCGCGGGATTTTTCCTCGGCGGAGTGGGGGGCGTGGTCGGTGGCGATCATGTCGATGGTGCCGTCCAGAATTCCATGAATCAGGGCCTCCCGGTCTTCCTTTCCTCGCAGGGGCGGGTTCATTTTGAAACGGCCGTCCTCCTGCAGGTCGCTGTCGTCCATCACCAGATAGTGGGGGCCGGTCTCGCAGGTCACGTCCAGTCCCTCGGCCTTGGCCTTGCGGATGAGCGCCACGCTTTCCTTGGCGGAGACGTGGCAGACGTGGTAGGCGCAGCCGGTTTCTTTTACCAGCTGCAAGTCCCGGGCAATTTGCCCCCATTCGCTTTCGGAGCAGATGCCCCGATGGCCATGGGCTTTGGCATAATCACCGTCGTGGATGTACCCGCCCCGCAAGAGCGAGTTGACCTCGCAGTGGGCGACAATGGGCTTCCCGAGGGCTTTGGCGCGAAGCATGGCCTGCCGCATCAGGTCGTCACTCTGCACGCCCCGGCCGTCGTCGGAAAACCCCACTACGTCGGGCGCCATGCCCTCCAGGTCGGAAAGCGCTTCGCCCTGTTCGCCGATTGTGATGGCACCGTAGGGGTAGACGTGAATGCAGGCGGTTTCCTCAATGAGACGGCGCTGAACTCTCAGATTCTCCACGCTGTCCGGCACCGGGTTCAGGTTTGGCATGGTGCAGACCGCGGTATAGCCGCCCCGGGCGGCTGCCCGGCTGCCTGTGGCGATGGTCTCCTTATAAGAAAAACCCGGCTCTCTGAAATGCACATGCACGTCACAAAAGCCGGGAAAAATAACATATTCAGAAGAATCGAACCCGGAAAGACCGGGGGCGGAAAGGGAGGAACAAACCCCTTCGGAAAATACGGACCCCAAAGAAGCAGCGTAAACCTTGGCTTTCGTCATATCCGTCATGCTGATCTCCTTTCTGTAAAAACTTCATGCATGAGCACCGCTCCACGAAAATGCGCAAATACCGGCGCATGAAGTTTTTTGTGCATCATTTCCGGTTGCCCCGCAGGGGCGAGGAAATGGCACATTTCTTATTTTGCTATGCTTTTGCATAGCAAAACGCCCTGCCGGAAAAGCGGCAAGACGGGCGGGATGAGCCGCTGAACTTATCCATTAAATTATAGCATGGGCAGGAGTGGTTGTCAATTGGGAAAAATGGACATGGATACACCCGAAAACGGCGGGGCTTTTGGGCATAGGGGCGCGATTGAACTGCCCCCTTGTCTCTTTCTGGGAGAGGCGGTTGAGCGAAGCGAAGACGGAGAGGGAAAACAGGGAAAAAGCCCTCTCAGTCACCTTCGGTGACAGCTCTCCCAAAGGGAGAGCCAAGGGGGTTGCACCCCGCTTCATTTTTCTTCGCCTTCCGGGAGGACTCCCGATTCCTTGAGCCTGTCCAGCGCCGTCCGGTAGCCGCCGCCATATACGAGGCACCGGTTGACCCGGCTGATGGTAGCCGAGCTGGCACCGGTGGATTCCGAGACTTCGATATAGTTTTCGCCGCTGTCCAGCAGACAGGCGACCCTGAACCGCTGGGACATGGCCTGCAATTCCTTGATGGTGGCCACGTCCTCAAAAAACAGGCGGCAGTCCTCCACCGTCCGCAGGGACAGAATGGCCTCGAAAAACAGATCTTCACCGGGATGTCGAACGATATCCATAACACGGAGTCCTTTCTTCTGGGGTGCTTTCCTATACTTTACCACTTTACCATATTGAATACAAGTCCCTTTTGGAGTTTTTCGCAGGAAAAAGGGGGGAAGAAGGGGCGGTTTTTGTGCGTTCCTCTGAAAAAGACAAATGTCCCTGTATGAGATACTTTTTTCCACGCCAAATGCTTGACTTGCGCCTCCTGCGGTGCTAGAATTGGGAAATAAAATTTCAGAGAGGTGTTTACAATGGAAAGAAAAGATATTGACTGGGGCAATCTGGGATTTGGCTACGTCCAGACCGACATGCGCTATGTCTCCAATTTCCGAAACGGCCAGTGGGATGACGGCTGCCTGACCGATCAGGCCACCATTACCATGAGTGAGTGCGCCTGCGTTCTGCAATACGCCCAGACCTGCTTTGAGGGGCTGAAAGCCTACACCACCGAGGATGGACGCATCGTCTGCTTCCGCCCTAACCTGAACGCCCAGCGGATGGCAAGCTCCTGCCGCCGCCTGAAAATGCCCGTGTTCCCCGAGGACAGATTCGTGCAGGCCGTAGTGGAGACCGTCCGCGCAAACTCCCAGTGGGTGCCGCCCTACGGCTCCGGCGCGACGCTGTACGTCCGTCCGTTCATGTTCGGCAGCGACGCCATCATCGGCGTCAAGCCCGCGACGGAGTATCAGTTCCGGGTGTTCGTCACCCCGGTCGGCCCCTATTTCAAGGGCGGCATCAAGCCCCTGAAGCTGCGCATTTCCGATCTTGACCGGGCGGCGCCCAAGGGCACCGGCGACGTCAAGGCGGGCTTAAACTACGCCATGAGCCTTTACAACATTGTGGATGCCCACGAGAAGGGCTTTGACGAGAACGTCTACGTGGACTCCGCCACCCGCACCCACATTGAGGAGACCGGCGGCGCCAACGTGATTTTCGTCACCAAGGACGGCAAGCTGGTCACCCCCAAGTCCGACACCATTCTCCCCTCCATCACCCGGCGCAGCCTGCTGCAGGTGGCGAAGGATTATCTCGGCATGGAGGTGGAGGAGCGCCCCGTGGAGTTGGCAGAGATCGGCGAATTTGCCGAGTGCGGCCTGTGCGGCACGGCGGCGGTCATCTCTCCCGTGGGAACCATTGTGGACCACGGCAAGGAGATTCACTACGCGGGCATGGGTCCCACCATCCAGAAGCTTTACGATACCCTCACCGGCATCCAGATGGGTCGTCTGGATGCCCCTAAAGGCTGGATCCAGATAATCGAATAATGCGCAATGTGCAAAAAAGCAAGCCGTTTTAATGGGTGGTCATAAAACAGTGAATGGAGCGTATCGGTACAGATACGCTCCATTTCTCGTGTCAACATGCTATGTGACGAAGTACAGCCCCTTGGCTCTCCCTCCGGGAGAGCTGTCACCGCAGGTGACTGAGAGGGCTTTGCACCCTTGTTTACCCTCTCCGTCTTCGCTTCGCTCAGCCACCTCTCCCAGAGGGAGAGGCAAGAGGTGCAGTTCGTCATCCCACTGCACCTGCTAACTGTCTAATGCGCCCCATCCATTCTTCAGTTTGCTTTTTGGGCTAAATCAAGCGAGGATGGGCTTCAGAGCGTCGGCGAGAACCTTTTCCTGTGCTTCGGCTTCCGCCAGATCCTTGCCCAGAGTGGTGAAATAGGTCTTGATCTTCGGCTCGGTGCCGGAGGGGCGGACGATGACCGTCGCGCCGCCTTCCAGATTGTACACCAGCACGTTGGCGGCGGGCAGGCCGGTCTGAGCGGTGTTCTGGTAGTCGGTGATTTTGGTCACCTTGTAGCCGCCAATCTCTACAGGGGGCTTCTCCCGCAGGGAGGCCATGATACCGGCCATCTTGTCCATGCCGGACAGGCCGGGGAACTCAAAGGAGTTCACCTTGTTCAGATACCGGCCGTACTTGGCGTAAATGGCTTCCAGCCGCGCCTTGATGGACGAGCCGATGGAACGGTAGTAGGCTGCCATTTCACAGATCAGCATGGAGCCGATAATGGCGTCCTTGTCCCGGACGTAAGGGCCTGCAAGGTAGCCGTAGGATTCCTCGAAGCCCAGAATGAAGCGATCCACCTCACCGGCGGCCTCCAGCTTGGCGATCTGGTCGCCAATCCACTTGAAGCCGGTGAGAACGTTGCGCATTTCCACGCCGTAATCCGCGGCCACGATGTCCGCGAGGGGGGTGGAGACCAGAGACTTTACCGCCACGGGGCGCTTGGGCATGGTGCCTTTTTCAATGCGGCCCTGACAGATGTAGTCCAGCAGCAGTACGCCCACCTCGTTGCCGGAGACCAGCTCGTAGGAGCCGTCGGGGCAGCGGATGGCAATGCCAACCCGGTCGGCGTCGGGGTCGGTGGCCAGCATCAGATCGGCGCCGGTCTTCTCGGCCAGCTCCAGACCAAGCCGCAGAGCCTCGAAAATCTCCGGGTTGGGATAGGGGCAGGTGGGGAAGTTGCCGTCGGGGTACTGCTGCTCGGGGACAATGGTGATGTCGTCAATGCCGATGTCATGAAGCACCCGGGTGACCGGCACCAGACCGGAGCCGTTCAGGGGGGAGTACACCAGCTTCAGTCCGGCGGTTTTGCAGATGCCGGGGCGGACGGCGCAGGCTTCAATGGCGCTGTACAGCGCCTCCTTGCAGTCCTCGCCCACGTATTCGATCAGACCCTGGGCGATGCCGTCTTCAAAGGCCATCATCTTCGCGCCGGTGAGAATGTTGGTTTTCTGAATCTCCGCGTATACCACGGCGGCGGCATCGTCCGTCATCTGGCAGCCGTCGGGGCCGTAGGCTTTGTAGCCGTTGTATTTGGCGGGGTTGTGGGAGGCGGTGATCATAATGCCGGCGTTCGCCTTGTAGTACCGGGTGGCAAAGGACAGGGCGGGGACGGGCATCAGCGCGTCGTAGATCCGCACCCGAATGCCGTTGGCGGCCAGAACGCAGGCAGCGTTTCTGGCAAATACGTCGGAATTGATGCGGCTGTCATAGGAAATGGCGACCAGCTGGCTGCCGCCCTGGGTCTTGACCCAGTTCGCCAGTCCCTGGGTGGCCTGCCGGACAACGTAAATATTCATCCGGTTGCTGCCCGCGCCCAGAATGCCCCGCAGACCGGCGGTGCCGAATTTCAGCGCCACAGCAAAGCGCTCCTTGATCTCATTGTCCTGTCCCTCGATTTTCCTCAGTTCGTCGGTGAGGGCGGGATCTTCCAGATCAGCGCTCAGCCAGCGCTTATAATCATCTATGTACATCGTTATCACCTTTTCTTCATATAAATGCACGTATAATATAGTTCATCAGGCAGAAAAAGTCAATGCCGGAGTGGGGGCAGCCGCGTTATGGGGGCAAAAAATGGGAGGCGACGGAAATCCGTCGCCTCCCTTGCGTATTTTAGAAATGTTTTCTCTTGCGGTCGTAGACGCTTACAGCAGCCGCGCCGCAGAAGGAGAACAGCAGTACGCTGCCAAGAACCATGACGATCTCGCTGTCGCCGGTCTTGGGGATGTTGTCCTTGCCGTTCTTCACGGACTTCCACTGAGCGACATAGGTGACATCCTTGGTCACGGTGTCAGTGACCTTGGGGGACCAACCGGTGAAGGTGTAGCCCTTACGGGTGGGCTTGCCATCGAACTTGGGGGTAGCGGTTCCGGCCTCAAGATCGCTGTAGACCTGATCCTTGAACGCCTTGCCCTTCGCGCCGTCGGTGTAGGTAACGGTGTAGAGCTTCTCCCACTTGGCGGTGTAGGTGACAGCCTTGGTCACGGTCTCGGCGACTTCGGGTTCCCAACCGACGAACTTGTAGCCCTTACGAGTGGGATCCTTCGTGCCGAAGGCGGGGGTGCTGGTGCCGTAGGGGATGTCTTTGTAGACGACATCCGCGAAGACTTCCTCGCCCTTCACACCGTCGGTGTAAGTAACGGTGAGAAGCTCGCACTTGACGTTGAAGGTGACGCTGGTCTCTGCAGCCGTCCACTTCTCACCATTCCAGGTCAGCTCGATGGTCCTGCTGTCACGGTCATCAAGGGTGTGGGGGCCAACATTCTCTTCTGCGTTGTACTTGGCAACGTAATCCTTTGCGTTTACGGTGAGGATGCAGGTGTACGCAGTTCCCTTGCGCTCGGGGTCGGAGACGTTGTAAGTGTCTTCGATGAGCGTGTAGGACTTGCCGTTGTGCGCGGTGGTGGTCGTGCAGTCCACCTTCGCGTTGATGCCCAGTCCCTTCAGTTCATCGTAGGTGGGCTTTTCGGGGGGGGCACTCGACGTGGAAGGTGATGGGCAGTTCGGTCTTCGCGACCCACTTTTCGCCATTCCACTTCAGCTCGACGGTCTTCTCAGCCTGCTCGCCGACGATCAGCGCATGGGTCTTGCCCATATCGGAGCTGTACTTCTCGATGATCTTGGCTGCCTTGACAGTGATGGTGCAGGTATAGCCCTCGGAGGCGGTACCGGTGACGTCGCTGACGGTGTACTCACCCTGCGTCGGCTTGTAATCCTTGCCCCAGTGGTTGACGTTCTGGTTATCGCAGACGATCTTTACGCCTCTGCCGATCGCACCCTCAATGTCCTTCTTGCTGGGCTGCTCGGGGGGGCACAGGGTATGGAAGGTGACAGGCAGTTCGGTCTCAGCGACCCACTTTTCGCCATTCCACTTCAGTTCAATGGTCTTTTCGGCGGGTTCACCGGCAATCAGCGTATGAACCGCGTCGCCCATATCGGAGCTGTACTTCTCGATGAACTTGGCTGCCCTGACGGTAACGGTGCAGGTGTAGCCATCGGCGGCGGTGCCCATGACATTGCTGACGGTGTACTCGCCAAGCGTTACCTTGTATGCCTTCGCACCGTGTTTGACGTTCTGGTTATCGCAGACAACCGCCACGCCTCTGCCAATCGCGCCCTCGATGGCCTTCTTATCGGGCTGGACAGGCTTCCACTGAGCGGTATAAGTGGCATTATCGGTCACGGTCTCGGCGACCTCGGGGGTCCAGCCGTCGAACACAAAGCCCTTACGGGTGGGAGTGCCCTCGAAAGCGGGGGTGGCATCCTCGTACTTTGCCGTATAAGCCTGATCCGCGAATGCCTCACCGTTCACACCGTCGGTGTAGGTCACGGTGTAGGTGTTCTTTTCCCAAACGGCGTACAGATTCGTCCAGCCGTTCACGGTCTGGCCGGTTACGTCGCCGTTCTGACCCTCACGGCTCCAGAACTTGAAGGTGTAGCCGGTGCGGGTCGGGGTGGGAGCGTCCGCGGTGGGAAGGGTCGAACCAAAGAGCGCAGTGGTGCTGTACAGCCGACCTTCGGTCTTGCTGTGGTCATTCTGGAAGTCTCTCAAGGCTTCCTCACTCTGGAAGTAAACGACCTGGTACTTGTCATAGACCATGCACTTCAAATTCGTCCACCCGTTGACGGTTTTCTCCTTCAGACCGGCAGGGGGATTAGCGGGGTCGCTCTTGTAGATATTAAACAGGCCGTCGTCGTACCAGCCGTAGAACTCGTAGTTCCCGGTGTAATAGTCGGCAATGTCGATCGTGGACAGGTCAATGACATGACCCTTCGGCTGGCTTTCGAGCGCGATGTCCTTATAAGCCTTCGAGGTGTCGCCGTTGCGATAAATCACAAGATGGACGGGGAACAGCTCTTCTTCGCACTCGACAGGGAAGGTAACGGGGGCATCGACAGCCCACTGACCCTCTACATATTTCAGCGTAAGTGGCTTGGTGTTGTCACCGGTCAGGGTGTGCTTGCCGAAGTCGGTGTTGTACTTCGTTACATACTCATCAGCAGTGATGATAATGTCGCAGGTGTAGCCGTCGGTTTCGTTGCCGGAGACATCGCCGATGTTGTATGTTCCATCGATCAGCGCGAAGGATGCGGCGGTGTGCGTCTCGGGCTTCGTGGTGCAGGCCACTTCCACGGGCGCTTCCAGCTTGGCCAGATCTTCAGCACCGGGCTTTGCGGGCGGGCAGATAACCGTGAAGGTCACGGGGGTATCCGTCATCGGCCGCCATACATTATTGTTCGCATCCCAGGCCAGGATAAGGAGCCTCTCGGTATCACCGGTAATGGTGTGTTCTACACCAATCGTGCCATTGTATGCTTTGACATACTCTGCCGCCTGAATGGTGACGGGGCAGGTGGGCACATCGCCGGTCATGTCGATGTCGCCGAACTCGCACGAGCCTGCGATCACGCCATATTCTTTGGCATCATGGATGTTTCTGTCGCATACGATCCTTACAAGCTTCTCAATATTTTCCAGATCGCCCTCGCCGGGAGCGGTAGGTTCCGCGGGCTGCGAGCTGCACAGAACATGGTACTTCGCGGGGGCATCCGCCGCAGTCCATTTTCCGTCGCTCCATACCAGATTGATTTTTGTCCGATTCTGACCCGCCATGCTGTTGTCGGTAATGTGCGTTCCCGCAGGGACGCTAACAGCGGCGTTGAACTCGTTCACGTAGGGGCTGAAGCTATTGATGACGACCTCACAGCGGTTATTGCTCTGATGAACGGTGAACGTGCCGTCGATCAGACCGAAGGTCTTGCTGCCATGGCTGATCTGCGTGTTGGTGCAGATAATCTGCACCGCATTTTCGCCCAGCAGAGCCTTGACACCCGCCTCGTCGAGGGGAGTGGGCTGGGCGGGAGCGTCCTCCTCCCACACGGCGTACAGCGTTCTGGTCCAGGTGTTGCCATTCTTGACAACATCATTGCCATACTGGGATACGGCACACGTCATACCACCAGTGTAGATTGTATCAGACCCGTCATTGGCCTTCCAGCCCTTAAAGACATAGCCTTCCCGGGTGGGGACGGTATTCTTCACCGTAAAGGAGTGGTATCTGATAGATGCATCTGTTGTAGACCACGAATCAGCACTGGGCGCGCCGGTGCCGCCATTGGCATCATAGTTCAGCGTGTATGTATATTTCGTGGTGGGATTGGGGTTCTTCGCTACGAGATAGATCGTAGAACCCTTGTTGCAGGCGGTCGTACCGCTCTTGTTAAGCGACCACGTTGTGGGATTCGCGTTGGATTCTTTCGACCAACCGACGATCTGGTAGCCGCTGTTGACAGAAGCGCGGCTTGCGGCGGCCTTGATGTCAGAAATCGCAATCGTGTGGTTGTTATACGCGGTATCGGAGTGATTCGTCTTGTACTGGCAAACAAACTTGGTCTTTTCGGAAGAACCGTAGTTGTAGCCAATGTTGAATTCGTCACCCACATACAGGACGGTGAATCGGACATCGATCTTATGCCCGGTGTCCAAAGCGGCGGGATCTACATCGGGTCCGGGAATCGTCGGCACGGTCACTCTTCTTGGACCGGTCTTGCCCGCCTCCCATTTGGCGGCATAGGTGACATCCGCAGTCACGGTTCCCGCAACGGTGGGATTCCAGCCGGCGAAGGTATAGCCTTCCCGGGCAAGGGTGCCGTCGAAAGCGGGGGTCGGGGTACCGGACGACAGGTTGCTGTAAACCTTATCGGCAAATACTGCGCCGTCTGCACCGTCAGTGTATGTAACGGTGAATGTTTTCGGCTCTTCCGGCGCAGGGGGATTCTCGTTCTTAGGCTGCTCCTGCGCGGGGGGGTCGGTCTTCTTCTCGCCCCCGTCCACTGCGACGGTCTTGGGCTGGGTTTCGTCAGCCCCCGTCGTATCCTCTGCCAACGCAGTCGTGGGCAGAAGTGTGAAGACCATGAACAGTGCCAGAAACAGACTGAAAATTCTGCGCAAACCATGGTTTTTCATCTTGAAATACTCTCCTTTCATTTGGCGATCCATGCCGGAGGCACAGACCGTCTGCACGGTAACGCCATCATTACCTTTATGCCTGAATTATACGCAATATCACGCCAAAAGTCAATGGAAAAAGACGTCGATTTTCTGCAATTAGGCAAAAAACAGGGCCGTCTCCATGAGACAGCCCTGTTATATGCGGGGATGGAATGACGGTCACTTTTTTCGGGCGACGACAACGAAGCGGCCGTCCTCCACATGGTAGGCGCAGGTCACCAGCGTGATGAGCTTGTCGCCGTAGGCCGCGGTGACGCCGGTGTCGTAGAGCGCCTTGGAGCGGAAATTCGAGATGGCGTTGTTGAAGTCCGCTTCGTCCGCCGCGTCGATGAACTGGTAGAACTTGAAGCAGTTCTCGTAGGTGTAATAGACCCGGTCATAGAAGGCCGCAAGCACCTCGTACTCGCCCTCCTCGTAGAGGGTGTCAAAGTGGATGGTGGGGTGCGCCTGCCAGTAGGATTTGCTCTCATACTTGGGCAGGGAGCGGAACATGCTGCCGTCCAGCATGTTGTGGCCGTAGATCAGCAGATTGTCGCTGTCGGCGGAGCAGTTGGCGTCGATGAAGGGAATGCCGCCGAAGCTGTACTCCCGCTTAAAATTCGTGTGCAGATATTTTTCCGGATCGGTGGGGGTGTGCATCACCGGGTAGTCGATGACGGTGCCGTCGATGCGCAGCCAGCCAAACAGATCGTGGTTCTGCTCATACAGGGGGGCATACTTCGCCAGCATCACCGGCTCCGTCGGCTCAGGCTCCGTGGGGACGGTGGTTTCCGTGGTCGGCCCGGTGGACCGGGTCTCCGGCGGCGTGGTCTCCACGGGGGCAGCGGTGGCCGTGGCGTTTTCCTCCACCATTTCGGAGAGTTTGCGGAAATCACTGCGGGCTTTGCCCATATGGATCAGGATGGCAGCCACCGCGATCAGCGCGATGCAGAACACTGCCACGAGGATGATGAAAAGGGGATTGGGGCCTCTTCTTCTCCGTCTGCGCTGCCCGGCGTCATTGCGGCGGGGCGGGACGGGGGTGCGGGGTGTCTGGAATTTGCCTTGCCTGTTTGCCATGTTTCTTTCCTCTCAATATGGGATGCTCCAGGGCATCCGCCGGAAAAGGGCGGCGACGGAATCTCCGCCACCGCCCTCGTTCAACAGTTTACGTTGTTTTCTTAACGCTGTCTTCTCTTGCGGTCGTAGACGCAGACAGCAGCCGCGCCGCAGAAGGAGAACATCAGAACGCTGCCCAGAATCATGGCAATCTCACCGCTGCCGGTCTTGGGAACGTTGTCCTTGCCGGAGTTGGACCTCCACTGGGCTTTGTAGGTGACATTGCCCGTCACCGTATCGGTAACCTTGGGAGACCAACCGGTGAAGGTGTAGCCGGTGCGCTTGGGAGTGCCGCCGGTGAACTTGGGTGTATCGGAGCCGTAGGCCAGATTCTCGTGGAGTTCATCCTTGAAGATCACCTTGTTCTTCACGCCGTCGGTGTAGATAACGGTGTAAAGCGAACACTTGACCTTGAAGGTGACACTGTTCTTTTCGGCAGTCCACTTCTGGCCGTCCCAAGTCAGCACGATGTCCTTGGTGGCATCGTCATCCAGCTCATGCTTGCCTACGCGATACATGGTGCCGCTATACTCATCGACATACTTCCCTGCCTTGACGGTGAGGATGCAGGTGTATACATCGTTCTTGAGCTCGACCTTGCTGACCTCATAGGAGTCCTTCATCAGAGGCAAGGTCGCGTCCTTATGTTCGCCAGTGGTGCCGCAGTCCACGATCACGGAGATCTTCGGGAGCTGTTCAAAGGTGGGGGCTGTGGGCGGGACGATCTCGGTCTCGCACTTGACCTCGAAGGTGACATCGTCCGGTCTGCTCCAGTCCTTGGCCTCACTGTCCCACGTCAGAGTAACGGTCTTGCTCGCATCGTTTTCGTGGACGAGGGTGTGCTCCTCGCCCTTGGCGTTGCTGTATGTAGCAACATATCCGGCTGCCTCGATGGTGATGGTGCAGGTGTAGCCGTCCTTGGCATTGCTCTCAACTTCACCGATCGCATACTTGCCTTCGTGCAAAGGGTAGATCGCGGTGCCGTGAACATCTTTCTTCGTTGTGCAGATCACTTTTATGAAGCTGCCCAGATCAGCGGGGACGGGCTTTTCGGGCGGAACGATCTCGGTCACGCACGCAACATTGAAGGAAACGGGGGCGGCGCGCTTCACAGCCCATGTCTTATCCTTGTATTCCAGCACAACGGTGGCTTCGCCGTCCTTGGGGGTGTGAGCCGAGCCGGTATCGGTATCGAACTGATTTACGTACTTCTCGGACTTGATGGTAACGGTGTAGGTGTAGCCATTCTCGGCGTCGCCTTCGACACCGCTGGTGGTGTAGGAATCGGCGATCAGGGCGTAGCCCTTGCTCTTGGGGTCATGAGTGGCCGCGTCGTTGGTGCAGTTGATGGTGATGCTGCCGATCAGCTTGCTAAGCTCGTCGTGGTTGGGAGCAACGGGTTTTGTGCCGCAGCGAACCGTGAAATTGACATGAGGATAAGCAGTATCAATGGACGGCGCGATCCACTTGCCATCGACATAACTCAGCGTGATTTTCTTGGTAGCCGCAGGAGGGGTATGCGTTGCCTTCTTATCCTGGTCGAACTGCGGCACATAACTTTCCGAGCTGATGGTAACATCGCAGATATATGTACCAACGCTGGATTGACGAGGTGCGCTGATTTCGGTGATGGCGTCTTTAGTCAGGTCGAAATCCTTACTCCCGTGATTAGCGCTTGTATTGTCACATACGATCGTTACCTTGATATTTGCGCCGAGGACATCGTCCTTCGTGGCCTGCTCAGGCACGGAGGGAGCGGTGTCGCACACAACGTTGAAAATAATGGGGAGGGGAGTCTTAGAAGACCAGGTCTTCGTGCTGCTGTCGTATTCCAGAGTGATGACCTTCGGAGTGTGATCGGCGGTGGAGAGCGTATGCCCAGTATATTTCGTATTGTAGTCCTCCACATACGGCTGTGCGTTCACGGTAATATCACACGTGGGAATGTCACCGCTGCTATTAACGTCGCCCACGGTGAAGGAACCATCCTTGAGGGGGGTATGCAGCAGCGGGGTGGACACCAGAACCGGCGGTGCCGCAGAAAATTTTCACTACCTCATTGCCCAGCAGAGCCTTGACGTCTTCAGCCGTGGGCTTGGTGGGCTTGTCAGGCTGGGGAGGCGTGGGCAGGTCTTTGCCGCCACTTATATGGACATATGTGGAGGTGCCGCCAGCTGTGTTAAAAGAAAGACCAAACGTGACAGTGCCTGTCGCTGCCGACATATCCTTGTTGTAGATCCATGCATTCTGCGGGAGGTCTGCTTCGTAATTGTCAATTTTCAATTTGACATACAGCTGCCAGCCGGTTTCATTACTCCCTACAAAATGCGCAGTCGCGGAGCAGTCTTTTGAATTGTCGCTGCCGACATCGCTCCTGTTTATGTATTTGGAAAACTTAAATGAGCTTACGTCATGCGTTCCTTTTGTGGGGTTATAAAACGGTGCGCTGTAGCTGGAAATATTCAGCGTAAGCGGCACACTGCTATTGGCATAAGCAGCTACGCCGCCATTCCCGTCCTGCGGTTCCGCAATATCCTCCGCGAACGCAGCCGTCGGCAGAAGGGCGCAGACCATCATCACGGCCAACAGCAGGCTGAAAATTCTGCGCAAACTAGCGTTGTTCATAATGAAATACTCTCCTTTCATTTCAGGTCCGCGCCAGAGGCACAGACCACTTGTTACAGTAACGCCTCCATTACCTTTCTGGTAGAATTATAGTATAACCTGCGCATAAAGTCAATGAAAAATGCTGCCAATTTTTGGAGAAGTTACAGAATCTTAAGAAATAAATCGAGGCGGTTAAGGCGGCACTTTTACCGGAAATCCTGCCAAAACGGGGGGCGTCTTCTATATCCTGCAACCTCATGATACTGTCCACGAATTGGGGTTTTCCCCTCTGAGGGATGTCCACTTTTCGGGGATACCCCTCACCCTCCGTGTCCATTTTTATGGGTACAGTTTACTTCGCTCGGCCACCTCTCCCAGAGGGAGAGGCAAGGGGGCGTCCGCACAGTAAAAATTGGCTCCCGAATGTTCGGGAGCCAATCAAATGGGTGTTGACGGTTAAGCCTTGCCGGCGCAGCCCAGAACGTCCACCAGCTTGTGGCGAACCAGTTCCTTGATGTTGGCACGGGCGGGCTTCAGGTACTCGCGGGGGTCGAACTTGTCGGGATGCTCGTTGAAGAACTGACGGATGGTGCCGGTCATGGCAAGACGCAGGTCGGAGTCGATGTTGATCTTGCAGACGGACAGCTCGGCAGCGTGGCGCAGCTGCTCTTCGGGGATACCCACGGCGTCGGGCATCTTGCCGCCGTTCTCGTTGATCATCTTCACGTAGTTCTGAGGAACGGAAGAAGAACCGTGCAGAACGATGGGGAAGCCGGGCAGGCGGCGGGAGACCTCTTCCAGAACGTCGAAGCGCAGGGGAGGCGGAACCAGAATACCCTGCTCGTTGCGGGTGCACTGTGCGGCGGTGAACTTGTAAGCGCCGTGGCTGGTGCCGATGGCGATGGCCAGAGAATCGCAGCCGGTCTTGGTCACGAACTCTTCCACTTCCTCGGGACGGGTGTAGGAGGCGGCGTGAGCAGCGACCTTGACTTCGTCCTCGATGCCGGCCAGAGTGCCCAGCTCAGCCTCAACGACGACACCGTGGTCATGAGCATACTCAACGACCTTGCGGGTGATCTCAATGTTCTCGGCGAAGGGCTTGGAGGAGGCGTCGATCATGACGGAGGTGAAGCCGCCGTCGATGCAGGCCTTGCAGGTCTCGAAGTCGGGGCCGTGATCCAGATGCAGAGCGATGGGGATCTCGGGGCACTCGATGACAGCAGCCTCCACCAGCTTTACCAGGTAGGTGTGGTTGGCATAGGCGCGGGCGCCCTTGGAGACCTGCAGGATAACGGGAGCCTTCTCCTCGCGGCAGGCCTCGGTGATGCCCTGAACGATTTCCATGTTGTTGACGTTGAAAGCGCCGATGGCGTAGCCGCCGTCGTAAGCCTTCTTGAACATCTCAGTTGTGGTTACAAGAGCCATTTGGAATCATCCTTTCTTAAACTGCGGGTCATGACCCGCTTTTATTCCGCTGACATTATAGCATATTTTTCGGGTTTTTCAATATAAATATTTTGATACTTCCGTCCCGGCAAAATGTTCATTTTCACCAGAAAAACGCCCCCCGGCGGTGCCGTCAGTGCCGATTTGAAAGGAAAACCGGAATCCTGAAAGTTCTCCCGGGAAAAAATCAGAATTTTGCTATTTACGTTTGGCGGAAAATAGAGTATAATCTCCTTTGAACAAAATTCAGTAAGGAGTGTATACATCCATGAAACTGTCCCCTCTCCAGGTAGCAAGATACCAGTACAGTCCCAAGCTTCCGGGTATGCTCAGAAACGGGATTTCTGATATTTGTGTGTGCAGCGGCGGCGCCACCGAGAGCGTCGCGGATCAGGAAAAGATCAAGGCGCTGTTCCCCAATACCTACGGCAAAAACGAGATCACCTTCCAGAAGGGTAAGAACACCTCCGCGCCTAAGAAGCAGATCGTGGGCGTGATCCTTTCCGGCGGTCAGGCGCCCGGCGGCCACAACGTCATCTGCGGTCTGTACGACGCGCTGAAGGCCTGCGACAAGGAAAACGTCCTCTACGGCTTCAAGGGCGGCCCCAGCGGCCTGTTGGAGGACAACTACGTAGTCTTCGACGACGAATACATCAACCAGTACCGCAACACCGGCGGATTTGACATCATCGGCTCCGGCAGAACCAAGCTGGAAACCGAGGAGCAGTTCGCCGTTGCCGAGGGCGTCTGCAAGAAGCACGGCATCACCGCCATCGTCATCATCGGCGGCGACGACTCCAACACCAACGCCGCAGTTCTCGCCGAGTATTTTGCCGCCCACAACAGCGGCATCCAGGTCATCGGCTGCCCCAAGACCATCGACGGCGACCTGAAGAACGAGGACATCGAGTGCTCCTTCGGCTTCGACACCGCCACCAAGACCTACAGCGAGATCATCGGCAACATCGAGCGTGACGCCAACTCCGCCAAGAAGTATTGGCACTTTGTCAAGGTCATGGGTCGTTCCGCTTCCCACGTGGCGCTGGAATGCGCCCTGGAAACCCAGCCCAACATCTGCCTGATTGGCGAGGAAGTGGCTGAGAAGAAGATGTCCCTTGCCCAGATCGCGGACTACATTGCCGACTCCGTGGCCACCCGGGCGGCGAAGGGCTGGAACTTCGGCGTTGCCATCATCCCCGAGGGCATTGTGGAGTTCGTTCCCGAATTCTCCGTGCTGATCGCGGAGATCAACGAACTGCTGGCTGGCGAGAAGACCGCCCAGTTCAACGCCCTGCCCACTTGGGAAGAGAAGTACGCCTTCATCAAGAATGGCCTCACCAAGCAGTCCATGGACGTGTTCGCCATTCTGCCCCAGAGCATCCAGCAGCAGCTGTTTTTGGAGCGTGACCCCCACGGCAACGTGCAGGTCTCCCTCATCGAGTCCGAGAAGCTGTTCTCCGCTCTGGTCAGAGATAATCTGGCTGCCCGGAAGGCTGCCGGAACCTACAACGGCAAGTTCTCCACCCAGCATCACTTCCTGGGCTACGAAGGCCGCTGCGCATTCCCCTCCAACTTTGACGCCGACTACTGCTACTCTCTGGGCTACAACGCCTTCATGCTGATCCAGTATGGCTACACCGGCTATCTGTCCAAGGTCTCCAACCTGTCCAAGCCCGCCGAGGAGTGGGTGGCAGGCGGTATGCCCATCACCAAGATGATGAACATGGAGAGAAGAAACGGCAAGGACAAGCCCGTTATCCGCAAGGCTCTGGTGGAGCTGGACGGCAAGCCCTTCCGGTTCTTTGCCGAGCACAGAGCCGAGTGGGCGGCAGAGACCTGCTATGTCTACCCCGGCGCCATTCAGTACTTTGGACCCCGTGAGGTCTGCGACCTGACCACCAGAACCCTGGCTCTGGAAAAGGCGTAATCAACTGCAAACAAAAAAGTCTCCGACCGCGTGCCGGAGACATTTTTTCGGTAGACTCAGTCCCTCCGGCGTGGCCGGAGGGACTGGTTTTGTTTTATTCGGCCAGAGAGTAGCTGCTGACCTTCCATGCGTCGTTTTCTCTGACGACGACGATGGTCAGATAGGCAATTTCTTCGCCCAGGCTTGCACAGTAGGGGTAGGCAAATTCGCAGGTGCCGTTCGCGGCCGCTTCTTTCCACATATCCACCGTGACCTCGAACCACTGCACGATCACGTTGTTCGTATCGCCGGGATAGGTTTCCACCCCGCCTGTGTAGTCTTTGGAAAGCGACTGGGACATCGTATCCTTATCTCCGTAAAAATAGGCAAATGCAAATCCGCTGACGAAGGTGTTGAGCGCCTCTGTGCCCTTCTGTTCCTCCGACTGGATGATGATGCTGTTGGAAGCATCGGCGGGGATCAGGGTCTCGCCGTTCACCGTCACATCCTTGCAGTCATAGAAGCTCATGTCACTGCCGTCCAGATCCCGCAGGGTGTTGTTTTCCATCACGATTCCCTCGGTGCTCTGGAACCGGACGCCGCCCTGACTGCACTCATAAATGTCGCAGTTGGCGACCCGTATATCGGTGCAGTATCCTGCGTCCACGCCCAGAATGCCGCAGCCGAAAAGCCCGCAGTTGTCTACGGTGACGTGGGTGCTGTCCTGGAATTGCAGAACACCGCCGGCGCAGACGCCGGGTTCTCTCGTGTGACCGGCGGTGAAGCCGGAGAGAGTGATGTAGCTGCACGCCTTGAAGGTCAGGACGTTGGCGTAGCGGGGGATGGCGGCGATGGTGTGACCCGTCACGTTGCCGTCATTGCTGCGGATGGTCAGATTGTCCACCCCGTCGATGACCAGCTGGGGGCCGTCAAATTCGTCCAGCCAGTAGTAATAGTCTCCCTTGGAGGTGCCGTAGCCGGTGGCGGTGCTGAGGTCGTAAAGCTCTGCGTCCAGCACGATGTCCACATTGGGGCCGATGGCGGCGATCAGCTCGTCCACCGTGGAAACGTGGATCTCCAGCTGCTTCTGGGTCGGTTCAGTTGCGCCTGTGGAGTACAGCTCGTTCATCTGATCGTAGGTAAGGGGATTGCCCGCGCCGTCCGTGACGGTGCCGTCGTCGCTGAACCAGCGGCGGATACTGCACCCTTCAAACCGGTTGTCGTCCAGAACCAAATTCGCTTCAATGGCCTGCGTATCGAAGCAGGCGGATTGGAGGCTGAATGCTGCCTGCTGGGTGCGGTTGTTGGAGAACAGATTGCCCTTCATCTGAACGGTGCTTCCGGAAACGATCGCCAGAGTCATAAGGCTGCTGTCGCTGATCTCACAGTTCTCCACTGTCACATTCTGACTGATACTGATATCAAAATAGGTGTATCCGCCATATTCCTCAGAACCGATGCGGTAAATGCGGGTCCCGGCGATGGAGACATCTTCACAGCTGGCGAGCTGGACGGCGCTGCTGGAGCAGTCGTACACGTCGCTGTCCGCAAGAGAAATGTCCTTGGAATCCGCCGCCTGCAGGCCGATCATGCCGCAGCCGTAGATGCCAAGACGGTTCATGTCGGTGCCGGTGCAGTTTTGCAGGTAGATGACGCCGCTGCTGCACTGACCCAGCTCCAGAGTGTGACCGGCGGTGAAATCCTCCAGCGTGACATTTTCGCAATTTTTCAGATTGATGACGCTGGCAGACCGGGGGTCGCATTCCAGAGTCGTGTTCACCTTGCCGCTGCCGCGGATGGTCAGGTTCTTCACGTTTTGCAGCATCAGCTCAAAGCCGTCGTACTTTTCCGTCCAGGCGTAGTAGGGGCTTTCCGAGGGCAGACCGTAGCCTGTTGCGCCGGACAGGTTGTAGGTTCCCGGCTCCAGCTGGATGACGGTGTCCGGCGCAATGGCGGCCAGCAGTTCGTCCACATTATGTACGGAAACGGCGTCGGAGACGGAGGTGGGTTCGGTATCCCCGGCGGCTGCCGCATCTTTTCTCGCGGGGCTGGTCACCAGGCACACCGCCACAAAGACAATGGCGATCACGCCCACCAGACTGATCCAGAAGCCGGGCTTCTTATAGGAAAGCACCGACTTGATGCGCTCCTTGACGCTCACCTCGCCGAAGGCCACGGGACAGGCCGCGAAGTGCGCCCGATTGGTGGAGCAGTTCAGCAGGGCGGCGGAGTAGGCTTTCCGCTCCTCCAGCTCCATGAACTGCACCACCCGCTCGTCGCAGGCGATCTCGATGTCTTTGCACAGCAGGATGTAGGCTGCCCACACCAGCGGATTGAACCAGTGCAGCGCCAGCGCCAGAAAGCCCACCATCTTGAACCAGTGGTCGCCCTTGTCCAGATGGGTGCGCTCGTGGGCGAGGATGTACCGCTGCTCCTCGGGGGTCATGCCCATGGGGATGTAGATGTTCGGGCGGATGAAGCCCAGAATAAAAGCGGTCTCGATGCGGTCGCATTCCCAGCCGCCGGGGATCTTGACTGCCTCCCGAACCTTCAGCTTCAGGGTCAGGTAGGTGTACAGACTGTAAATGCCGAAGCAGCAGGCAATGCCAAGCCAGAACCATGGCAGAACCGACAGGAAATCAAAGCCCGTATCCGGTTCCGGCGCGGTTTCCGGGGCGGGGGAGGGGGTGCTGCTGATCACGGTGGTGACGGGGGAGTGGATATCCGGAAGCGCCGCGGGCATCTGCGCGGGGGCTTCCACGTCTGCCGGGGAGAAATCTTCCGGCGCGGCGGGCGCCTGGGAATGGCTGAACTGCTGCACCTGTGCCACCGGGTCGGCGCTGGGCTGCAAGCTCAGGTCGCTTTGAATCTGGAAGGGCATCAGCAGCCGCAGTCCCGCCAGCAGCCAGAGCAGACAGATGTACTTCCGGGGCGTTTTTTTCAGCACCAGCCGCAGCAGCATGACGGCCAGAATGACGATGCTGCCGTGGAAGCTGGCCGTCAGGATATTCCGGAACAATGTGTTCATGTTCGATCCTCCTCGTAATTGTCAATGAGTGCCTTCAGTTGTTCCACCTCGTCCCGGGTGAGCTTCCTGCTCCGGGAGAAGGCGGCGATAAAGGCGGGCATGGAGCCTTGAAAGGTCTCCTCCACCATTTCGTCCAGCCGGGACGCCTGCGCCTGTTCCTTGGAAATCAGAGAAGAGACGACGGCGTTCTCGTTCTTCACCACGCCCCGTTCCGACAGACGGCGGATGACGGTGTAGGTGGTAGCCTTCGACCAGCCAAGCCGCTCTCTGCACAGCTCGACCAGATGGGTGGAGTTGATCGGCTCATGCTCCCACAGAATCAGGCAGAAGCGGTATTCGCTTTCAAAGATTTTGGGCGCTTCCAATCAGAATACCTCCTTTGGGTGTATCTGGAAATACAAAAGTTTAATGAATTAAACCTTTCGGAAGATAGTCTAACATAGTAAACCCCCATTGTCAAGGGAAAAATTACAAAATTATGACAAAACTGAGAAAATCTGGAAAAGTTTCGCAACAGAAGGCCATAGGAATTTTTCCAAAACAGCGGAGAAAGCCGCGCTTTCTCCGCTGTTTTCGGAAGCATATTTATGCGTTTGCGGTATTTCCCTCCCGCTGCTGGCAGGTGAACAGAATGACCTGACGGTTTTTCGCCAACTCTTCCAGAATGGCCAGCGCCGCCTGCATCCGGGTATCGTCGAAGCGCACCAGCGCGTCGTCCAGAATCAGGGGGGACTCCGGGGTCAGCTCCTCCGCCACGGCCAGACGGAGGGCGAGGTACAGCTGATCGATGGTGCCGTCGCTGCGCCACAGGGCGTCGTGGAGGGTTTCCTCGTCCCCGGCTCCGGCCTGGAGGGAAAAGTCCTCGCCCATGGAAAGACGCTGATAGCGCCCGCCCGTCATGGCGGCAAGATAGCTTTGCGCCCGCTGGGAAATCCGGGGGGCGAACCGCCGCTGCAATTCCGACCGCGCCTGCGCCAGCGTGTCCTGGGCGATGGTCAGGGCGGTGTAGGTTTTTTCCAGCTGGGCAAGACGGGCGTTGACCGCGGACAGCTGCGTTTCCAGCTGCGCCCGGTCGCCCAGGGCTTCCATCCGGCCCTTGTACTGGCTGATGCGGCTTTGCAGCCGCTGCTGCTCCTCGGTGCAGTCCGACAGCAGCCGCGCCGTGTCCGCCGGGGAGTGGGTCAGGGTATCCACCCCCACGGGAGGCCGAACGGGCTTTGCCATGGCGCTGAGGGTGTCCACCAGATTCTGCGCCCGCTGGGCTTCCCGACGAGCGGTGTGGTAGGCTTCCCATTTGTTCGTGATCTGCTGCCAGAATTCCATGACTGCGTCCGGCTCCTGGGCACCGCACAGGGAATCCAGGCGCTTGCGCAGCACCATCAGGCGCACCTCCACGTCTCCCTGGGCGTCCTGATATTCCTTCTGGGCGGCGTTGTACGCCCGGAGGGCAGTCTCATATTCCCGCAGGGAGTCCGTCCAGTGGGCGGGGTCGGCGGTTCCGTATTTCTTTTCCAGTGCCTCGGTCTGCTTTTTAAGCCGCTGCATTCCCAAGAGGCTGAGCGCCTGAAGAAGGACGGAAACCATACCGAGGATGCCAGCCGGGAGATAATTCTGCATCACCAGCAGCGCGATCGCCCCGGCCATGACGACGGCGCCCAGAATCAGCAGCAGAATCGGCATTTTGCTGCCCCGCAGGCCGGTCAGGGTCTGCCGGTCAGCGTTGACCATTTCCATAGCCGCCGTTACGTCCATGTCCGCGAAGGGATCCTTCTTTGCCGGGGGCAGGGGGGCGCGGGGGAGCATCTGGTTTTCCATTTGCAGGGCGTTCCACTCGTCCCGGAAGCCGCGCAGCTCCTTGAGCTTCTTTTCCGCGTCCTCCTGAGACGGCAGCTTTTCGCAGGCGGCTTCCCGGATGGCAAGTAAATCCTGCGCCTGTTCCAGCGCTTCCCGCGCCTGCGCGACCCGCCCGGCGTCCGCCTCCGCGGCGGCATAGTCCAGCGCGGCCTGATGGGTGTTCAGCTGCTGCAGCCATGTCTTGACGTCGTCCAGACGCATTTTCAGCTTCTTCACCTGTGCGTCCAGCGCGTCCAGTTCCTCGACCTTATCCTGTAAGGCGTCCCGCTGGCTTTCCAGCTGGGGGAGAAGACCGCTTTTGTTGAAGCGGCAGCGGTTTTTCAGGTCCCGCAGATTTTTTGCCAGCTTGTCACTGGTACCGCTTTCGTCGCCGGTGGTCACGAGGTCGTTGAGCCTGCGTCGAAGGGCTTCATCCTGCGTCACTGGCAAATCCGACTGACGGATAAACCCAGCCCTGCGGAACACTGTCTGCTCCACGCCCAGCAACTGCTGGCCGCAGTTCGCTGCCGTCAGCTCCGGGACAGGCAGCCCGGAATCGGTTTCGTACGCCTTGAATTCACCCAGAGGGACTCTGCCCTTGGTGCGGCGCTCGATGGTGATGTCCCGGTCGTTCCAATTCAGGTCAATGCGACCCGCCATGGGATTGCCCGACCATGGGGCGTAGCGCTCCTTGTCGGCGAGGGCGGTTTTCGTGGTTTTGGCGCGGGTATCCAGACCGTAGAGCATGGCGACCAGAAAGGCGCACCATGTGCTTTTGCCCCACTCGTTGGGGGCAGTGAGGATGTTCAGCCCCGGCTGGAGGGTCAGCTCCGCGTGCTCCAGCTTGCCGAAGGTGGCAGTCATTTTGTAGATTTTCACAGCGTGACCTCCCGTCCTTCCAGCAGCTTCCGGGAAATTTCCGCCGCAAGCTGAATTTCCTCCCGGCTGTCAGGGTCGGCCTCCATGGCCTCCCGGAGCAGCCGGAAATACACGCCCTCCAGCGTGTCCGCGCCGGTGTCCCCCCAGATGTCCAGCGGCGGAAGCGTCTCGTCCCGCAGCGTCAGATTGGGAACGGCGGAAAAACGCCGCGTGAGCCTGGAAATATCCGCTTCGCCGCTTCCCGTAAGGGTGACCCGGAAAAAGTCACGGCTTCCCGCGGGAGGCAGGATTTTTTCCAGCGCAGCTTCCGCGCCGGAGGAAATGTCCGCTTTCAGCTCGTGGAACCGGATGGTGTCCAGCGCCACCGCTCGAAGGGAGGCGCTGTCCTCCACGGTCACGATGCACACGCCCTTTTCCCCGGTTTCGTCCCAGCCCCGCCCCATGGGGCAGCCCGGCCATGCGCACAGCGTCCCACCGGCGTGAAACGCGCCCGCTTTATGGATATGTCCCAGCGCCAGATATTGCAGCCCCGAGTCCCGCACCTGCTGGGCAGTGATGGGGCAGTAGGGGGAGTCCTTCCGGGTGGGGTCGCCGTGGAGCACGGCGATGCAGTATTTTTCGCTGCCCTCCGCATGGAAATTCTCCAGCAGAGGGGCGCTGTCCATGCTCTGGTAGCCTGCGCCGTAAACCCGGCAGTTTAAGTCGGGAATCGTGACGGCCTCCAGTCCGCCGGTGAACACGTACACGTTTTCCGGCCAGTTTTCTTCCAGCCAGAGGGAGCCGGGGGCGCAGAAATCGTGATTGCCCGGCGTGATGAAGACCCGTGCGCCGCACTCGGACAGCGCTTTTTTGAGGGCTTCCACCGTCTCCCGGGCGGGTTCACCGTCAAAAATATCTCCCGCGAGGAGCATGAGATCGCACTTTTCCCGGCGGCAAAGTTGGGCAGTTTTGCCGGGGATGCTCTGCTGCTCCTGCTTTAGAAGCGCCCGCTGGCTATCGTCGAAGCCCGCGAAGGGGGAGTCTAAGTGCCAGTCGGCGCTGTGTAAAATTTTCAGTCCCATTTGTCGACCCTTTCTGCCTTGCGGCATTTTCCGGTTTCCGAATCGATGGTGAACAGCACGGCCTCGATCTTGGACGCGCCCTCCGCCCAGCGGTAGCGCTCCGGCAGATCACCCCGGAATTTGGCGATGGACAGCTCCGGCCGGATGCCCAGCACGGAATCCCGGGGGCCGGTCATGCCAAGGTCGGTGACGTAGCCCGTTCCCTTGGGCAGCACCCGGGCGTCCGCCGTAGGGACATGGGTGTGAGTCCCCCACACGGCGCTGACCCGCCCGTCCAGCATGTAGCCCATGGCCAGCTTTTCCGAGGTGGCTTCGGCGTGAATTTCCACCAGAATGATCTTCGCGGTGATTTGCTTGAGAATTTTGTCCACCATCAGGAAGGGATTTTCCGGGCCGTAGTCCATATTGCACCGCCCAATCAGGTCGATGACGGCCACGTCGCCTGCCGCCGTCTGCACCACCTGCCAGCCCCGCCCCGGAACCTGAGGGGCATAATTGGCCGGACGGATGATCCACGGGCAGTCGTCCATATAGGGGACGATCTCCCGCTTGCTCCAGGTGTGGTTGCCCATGGTGATGATGTCCGCACCGGCGTCCAGAATGCTGTCCGCCTGATTGGGGGTGATGCCCACCACGGCGGCGTTTTCGCCGTTGACCACCGCAAAGTCCGCATGATACTGCCGCTTCATCTGCCGCAGATTCCGGCGGATCTGCTCCAAGCCCGGATTGCCTACCACATCGCCAACCGCCAATACCCGAAAGTCCATAGCTGCCTCCACACAAATACTGGAATATACGTTCATTATAGTACAGAATTCCCACTTTCGCAAGCCTTAAGACGCAGAAAGGCAGAAGCGCGGCCAAACGCCGACGCTTCTGCCGGGAAATCAGTTTTTCTTACCCTTTACCAGGAAAATCGCAACCAGGGAGCTGACCAGCAGCAGATACGGATAGAACAGATACCGCATGATGGAGAACGCCGACAGGGCAAAGCCCATTTCCGCTGCCGCCGAGATGGCGACCAGCATCTGCGCACCATAGGGGATAATGCCCTGAAAAATGCAGGAGAAGGTGTCCAGCAGGCAGGCCGTGCGGGAGGGGGAGATGCCGTAATCTTCGCTCATTTCCTTGGCAATGGGGTTTGCCATGACGATGGCGACGGTGTTGTTGGCAGTGGCGATGTCCATGGCGCCTACCAGCAGCCCCATGCCCAGCTGACCGCCTTTTTTGCCCCGGAAGACCTTCCGGATGAAGCTCAGTAGCGCGTCAAAGCCGCCGTAGACCCGAATCAGGGCGCACATCGCGGCCACAAGGATGGCGACCATGCTGGTCTCGAACATGCCCGCCGCGCCGTTGCCCATGCTGGCAAGCAAACCGGTGGCTTCCACCTGCCCGGTCAGGAGCATGATGACAGCGCCGGAAACGATGCCCGTCAGCAGAACGATAAACACGTTGATCCCGGCAACGCCTCCCGCCAGAACCAGAACGTAGGGGATGATCTGAACGAGATCGTAGCTTTCGTCAATGGGCGCGGTGTCATGCCCCATGGTCAGAAGCAGGATCAGCACCAGCGTGGCGATGGCCGCGGGCAGGGCGATCCAGAAATTGCCCTTGAATTTGTCCTTCATGGCGCAGCCCTGACCGTTGCAGGCGGCAATGGTGGCGTCGGAGATGAAGGACAGGTTGTCGCCGAACATCGCTCCGCCCACGACGCTTCCGGCACACAGCGCCGTGTCGAAGCCGGACGCCTGCGCGACCTCCAATGCAATGGGCATGATGAGGGTGATGGTGCCGACGGAGGTTCCCATGGCAGTGGAGACGAAGCAGGCGACCACAAACAGCACCGCCACGGCAAACCGGGCGGGGATGATGTCGAGCATGAAGTAGGCGACGCTCTGGGCGGAGCTGCGTCCCACCACGCCGACGAACGCGCCCGCCGTCAGGAAGATCAGCAGCATGGTGATGATGTTCTTATCTCCCACGCCCTGCCCCATGATGACAAGCTTTTCCTCAAAGGGAACCGCCCGGTTCTGAAGACAGGCGACCAGAATGGCCACGAGAAACGCGATGACGATGGGGATGTTGTAAAAGCCCATGGGGATGTGCAGACCGTACTCAAACAGCAGCCCCAGCCCAAGATACAGCACGAGAAACACGCCGATGGGCAGCAGCGCAATGGGGTTCCCTTTTTTCATTTTCCAAACCTCTCAACGAACAGATTTTGCGTATTCTGTGGGGGTAATGCCGAACTTCTCCTTGAACTGCCGGGAGAAGTGATGCACCGTGGAATAGTGGAGCTGGGCGGCGATCTCCGTGAAATTCAGGTCGTTTTCCCGGATCATCTGCTTGCTCTCCTGAAGCTTGATCCGGCGGATATACTCGCCGGGGGAAATCTGCAGATTCTTGTGGAACAGCGCCGTGAGATAGCTGGGGCTGACGTCCACCTGCCGGGCGACCAGCGGCACCGACAGCTTCTCCCGGATGTGGGCGCTGATGAACTGCTGCGCCTGACGGATGATCTCGTTCTCGCTGTGGACGGCGTTGGAGGTCTGCAGCTTTCCTGCCTTGGGGGACGCGGCCTCCCGCTGAAGCTGAAGCAGCAGCAGATTCAGCTGGTAGAGGATGATGTCGTTGGAGTAGGCGTCCATAAACTCCTGCTCCCGCAGCATATTCTGCAAAAGCGTCGCCACGCTCTGGGGCGCGGTGAATTTCCGGTTCAGCAGGGGAGCAAGGTCAACGCCGCTGACGTCAAAGGAAATGGTCACGAACCGGGGGGCAACGCCAATGTCGGCATACTGCATGTGCCACTGCCCCGGGCCGTAGAGGACAATATCCCCCTGCTTGAGCAGAAGATCCTGCCCGTCCACCACGCTGTGCAGCGCGCCCTGATCCACGTAGGTCAGCTCGGTCATGGGGTGGGATTCTCCGGAAAACAGGAAGCCCTGCTCCTTCTCCTGATAGAAGAAGGTGTAAATGCCCTCCACCCGCAGCTGATGATCTACCCGGGCGCTGCCGGGGGCGTGGCGACCCAGCTCCTCCGGCGGTTCCTGAGCGGACACCATCACCGTGGCGTCACCCTGAAACGGCTCCAAAAGGAAGTAGACGCCCTTGCGGAGAACGGCGGGTTTGTCCAGATAGAAGCGCTGGTAGGTTTCCCCGTCCGTGCTGGCGGACAGGACGCTCATGCCCATGCCGCAGCTGATCCGCGTCTCCGATGCGGCGCGGTAGATCACAGCCTCCGTCCGCGACAGCCGCACAGCGGCGGCGTCGTCCCGGAACAGATTTCTGTCCGTCTGGGTGCGCTCGGACGGAACACTGCCAAAGCAGCGGAACGTGACCTGATTCAGGTTTCGGATCATGGAAATCAACCCCCGGAAAAAAGATGGCTCGCGCAAACCAGCCGTATAAGAATTATTATATCGAAAAAAGAAAGGAATGGCAAATGGTTTTCCGCGCGTTCCGAAAAACCGTCAAAACGCCCAAAGAACGGCGATTCCCGCCATGCACCGTACAGATGTTTCTGTCGGAAAACGCCCTGCCCAGAGCGGAAAAACCCGGTTGGTCATTTCGCCGGTTTTGGGGAAGGCGTGACCCGCAGACAGCAACAGCCGGGGCAGGTCTGAAGCCTGCCCCGGCTGTTGGCAATTATTTGAAGAACGATGCCTTACCGCTGATATTCAAACTCGAAGTCGTAGATATCCACGGTGTCCCCGTCGGCAATGCCCATTTCCTCCAGACGGGCGAACAGACCCACCTTGCGGAGCTGCTGGTCAAAATAGTTCCGGGACTCATAGTCCTCAAAATTGATGTTCTGCACCAGCCGTTCCAGCCAGACGCCGGTGACCAGCCATGTGCTGCCGTAGTGCTCGATGTCGAAGGCGTTGGGGTCGGTAGGCTCGGCGATGACCTCCACGTACTCCGGCTCGTAAATGGTCACGGGGGGCAGGGTGCGCAGCCGCTCCGCCACCGCCCGCATGAGATTCCGGGTGCCCACGGTAGTGCCGGCGGAAATCTCGTACAGTTCGCAGCCCGCTTCTTCGGCGGCGGCGCGGAGCCGCTCCAGATTGTCGCTGTCCGGGGGCAGCAGGTCGGTTTTGTTGGCAGCCACGATCATGGGGCGGTTGCTGAGATCAACGCTGTAGTTTTTCAGCTCCGCGCAGATGGCGTGAAAATCCTTCACCGGGTCCCGCCCCTCGCTTCCGGATACGTCTACAACGTGAACGAGCAGGCGGCAGCGGTCGATGTGCCGGAGAAAATCGTGCCCCAGACCCGCGCCTTCGGCGGCGCCCTCAATGATGCCGGGGATGTCCGCCATGACGAAGGACACGCCCTCATCTACATAAATAACCCCCAGATTGGGATACAGAGTAGTAAAATGGTAATTGGCGATCTTCGGGTGGGCGTTGGAGGTGACGGAAAGCAGGGTGGATTTGCCCACGTTGGGGAAGCCCACCAGACCCACGTCCGCCAGAAGCTTCAGCTCCAGAATCACGTCCCGCTCCTGTCCCTTAAGACCGGCTTTGGCAAACCGGGGAACCTGACGGGTGGGGGTGGCGTAATGGGCATTGCCCCAGCCGCCCCGTCCGCCCTTGGCGAGGATGAAGTCCTCGCCGGTGGACATGTCCACAATGATCTGATTTGTTTCGGCGTCCCGGACGACGGTACCCCGGGGAACCTCGATGATCAGGTTTTCCCCTCGCTTGCCCGCCATTTTTCGGCCTTGACCGCTGACACCGGCGGCGGCCTGGTACTTGCGCCTGTAGCGGAAATCCAAAAGGGTGGACAGGTTGTCGTTGACCCGGAGAATGACGCTTCCGCCATGTCCGCCGTCGCCGCCGTCCGGGCCGCCGGAGGCCACATATTTTTCCCGGTGGAACGCCACCGCTCCATCGCCGCCCCGTCCGCCGATGACGGTGATGCGCACTTTATCCACGAACATAGTTGTACGTCCTCCTAATCTATGGAAGTACGGGTACTTCCCTTTATTCAGCCGATTCTGCTGGCCAGCTCGAAGGCCAGCAGGGCAATTTTTTCCTTGTCTGATAGCCGGGCGTGTCCGGACAGGCTTCTGGGGTCCCATTGGGGATGATCCAGATTGTCCCCGGCATAGAAATACTGAAAGAATTCCACACCCCGGAAATCGCACATGGCCTGCATGGCCGCGCACTCCATCTCCACGCACACCGCACCCATACGCCGCCGGGCAGCGACCTTTGCGGGGGTCTCCCGGTAAAAGGCGTCCGTCGTCCACGCAGCGCCCTGCACATAAGGATACCCAAATTCCCGAAGAACCTCGATAAATTCGGGAATATAGCGGGTGTTGACGTCGATCAGATCGCTTGCCGGGGCATAATGATAGCTGGTGCCCTCATCCCGGATGGCTTTTGTGGGAATGATGATGCCGCAGTCCTCGATTCTTTTGTCCAGAACGCCGCAGTTGCCCAGCAGGATGAACCGGCGCGCGCCCATGGCGATGATCTCCTCGAACTGCCCCACACAGGCAGGTGCGCCGACCTTGGCCTTGCAGAAGCCCAGTCGGCTTCCCCGGTAGGTGACCTCGTAAATGGGCCAGTCCCCGTCCGCGTCGTGGGTATGGGCGATGCGCTTACCGCCCAGAAACGCGGTCACGGAGGCGAAAAGCTGATGGGAAAAGACGGCGACCACCGTTTCCGGGAAATTCTCCACCGGCTTTATATAATCCGGGTTGATAACGGCGCGGGGTGTGGGATCAAATTCCGTTAAAAGCACGATGGGTGCCTTCTTCCTGCGGCATGCGCACAATGACGCGGTGTTATCTCAGAGTTTCCCCATTAAAAAAGGCTGCCGCAATTTATGCTGCGGCAGCCTTCCTTGTCCAGATGATCTTACTGCTCGGCGTACACGGAGCACTGCCGGCGATCCTTGCCCAGACGCTCAAACTTGACGGTGCCGTCAACCTTGGCGAACAGGGTGTCGTCCTTACCGATGCCCACATTGACACCGGGATGGATGTGGGTGCCTCTCTGGCGAACCAGAATGTTGCCGGCCAGAACGAACTGACCGTCGGCACGCTTCACGCCCAGACGCTTGGACTCGGAATCACGGCCGTTCTTGGTGGAACCGCCGCCCTTGTGGTGAGCGAAGAACTGAATACCAATCTTCAGCATGGTGTTACACCTCCAAAACTTCGATATTATCAGGATAGTCGTCCCGCAGCGAACACAGAGTCACCAGCATTCCGGCAAGCACAGCCTGAACGGTGTCCTCCTCGTCGCAGGACGCAGGGAGGGTCAGGGTGATGCGGTTATCTTCCCCATCCTTGACCCGGACCTTGGCCTTGGCGCCGCACACATCGTTGATGGTGGCTTCGGCCATGGTAACGACAGCGGAGACGGCGGCGCAGACAATGTCTTTTCCCGGCTCGTCATAATCGCTGTGACCCGAGACGGAGAATCCGGTGATCCTCTCGCCCTCGGTGTGAAATTCGCATCTTGTCATAAATTACAGAGCGATCTTGGTGATCTCCACCTTGGTGTAAGGCTGGCGATGACCGATGTGCTTCTTCTCGTTCTTCTTGGACTTGTAGCGGATGATGTCGATCTTCTTGCCCTTGCCGTTCTTGACGACCTTGGCCTCGACGCTGGCACCCTCCACAGTGGGAGCACCGATCTTGGTGTTCTCGCCGTCCAGAACAGCCAGAACCTGATCGAACTTGACGGTAGCCTCGGCTTCCGCACCCAGCTTCTCCACGAACACGACGTCGCCCTCGGCAACGGTGTACTGCTTACCACCGGTTACGATAACTGCTTTCATTTGTTTCACCTACTTTAATTGTGTAGTCTCGCTCTGGGGGCGCGGTGATTTTGGACGCACCGACTGAAAGCCCCTTCAATGCGGCCTGTCCATTCTAGCATTGCAGACATAAAAAGTCAAGAAGTATTTGGGACTTTTTCTTGCGTTTTTCATTGACTTTTGCTATACTGCCAATGGAATCGCAAATCTTTCCCGGCGAGGTGACTGCCCTGTGAAAACAAAAACGTGGATATTGCTCATTGCGGCCATTGCGGCGGTGTGCCTTGGATTGAGCATCTTCCTTCTGCTGCCCGGCGACGACGCCGTTTACGCCCAGATCAGCAGCGGGGGAAAGATTGTCAGAACCGTAAATCTGCGCATCGATCAGCAGTTTACCGTCGTCGGGGAAACCGGCGGCAGCAACACCGTCACCGTCCGGGACGGGCGTATTGCCGTCACGGCGGCGGACTGCCCAGACCACTACTGCATGGAGCGTGGCTTTTGCAGCAGCGGCACGCCGATCGTGTGCCTTCCCAACCGTCTGGTCATCCAACTTCAGGGGGAACAGAGCGTTGACGCGGCAGCAGGATAATTTCTGGAAAAAACGCTTGACAAATGGCGAATGGTTGTGTATACTAATCAGGCATTCAGTTGAGTGCACTGACGGACGATTAGCTCAGCTGGCTAGAGCATCCGCTTGACGTGCGGAAGGTCATAGGTTCGAGTCCTGTATCGTCCACCATAAGAAACACCACCTGTCAGGTGGTGTTTTCTCTTTTCAGTGGACGGTATAGGACTTGAACCCATCTGAATGCAGGATGCCAGTGGCATCTTGCGGCAGCCAGTTCAGAAACTGGCTGCATCCATACGATTTTGCCCCACGGGGCAAAATCGGTGATCGAGTCCTATATCGTCCACCAAAACAAAGAAATCTGAACTTGTTCCAGACGGGACGGGTTCGGATTTTTTATTTCTATCAGAAATGCTCCATATTGACTTCCACGCCTGCGCCCCGCTGCCTGAACGGGGCACGGGCGCTTTTTTCTTTGCTGATTTGCAAAATTCCAACGTGAAAAGACTTTCTTGTCAGATTTTTCGACCCGCCGCGAGTATTTTGACCGCAGCTGTTCCATATAGTGATATACCACTGCCTCACAGGATACGACAGGGGCAGCAAATTGTACTACAATTTATCCGAATACCGACAAATTGGAGGTTTATACTATGGAATATGGGTATATCCGGGTCTCAACAAAGGAACAGAACGAGCAAAGGCAGCTGATCGCAATGCGGGAGTTCGGGATAGCGGAAAATCGGGTCTATATGGACAAGCAGTCCGGAAAGGACTTTGAACAAAAAAATTACAAGCGATTGATCCGGAAATTAAAAAAGGACGACACCCTCGTGGTCAAGAGCATCGACCGGCTGGGGCGGATGCGGATATGTTTGCTTTTTGCAAAAAGTTGTTTGTTTTAACGCTTTCTTTACACGCGCGTCTGCTGTATAATATGGTCAAATTCAACAAACCATTTGCGCTGCGGAACATGCACATTGGCAATTTACGCAAAAATAATTGCGTTTTCTGTGCAATTCCGATGATAAACCCGGAACGGCACAGCGGCGGAAGCACTTTTGGAAATGTATAATTTCCGGTTCAGAAAAAAACTGCCGGCACGGCGCATGACACCATACCGGCAGCCGCGCAGCTCAGAAGGACTGTCGCTGGAGCCTGCGGAATTCGTTGGGGCTGCACCCGATCATTTTCTTGAAGGAATTTGAGAAGTACGCGGTGCTCTCAAAGCCGACCTTGAAGGCGATCTCCTGCACGCTCAGCTCCGTACATGTCAGCAGATTCTTCGCGGCGGTGATGCGGTAGTTGATGAGGTACTTATGCACGGTCGTGCCCGTCGCGTTGCGCATAAGACGGTTGATGTGGTAGGCGTGGTAGTTGAACTGCTCGGCGATCATCTCACTGGTCAGGTTCTCGTTATAGTGCTCCTGAAGGTAGCGGATGAGCTGCAGCGCGGTGCGTCCGGCACGGTTGTTGGAGACCATCTTGGTCTTCGCGATGGTGATGAGCACGGTCTTGAAGAGGCTCGAGGCTTTCTCGCGGTAGTAGACCTCCTGCGATTCATAGACGTCCAGTATGGTCTTCAGCTCGCCCTCGATGAAATTCATGTCGCTGAGGACAAGCGGCTCGTTGAGCGCGGCGCAGTCGTCGATGTGGTCACGGTATACCTCTCCGGCGGACTCGCCGCCGCTGACGGGAATCGGCGGGATGAAGTTTACAATGTTCGAGCGCTCAAAGCTGTAATCGAAGTTGAAGACGATCATGCTCAGCGGTGCGCCGGGCTGGAGCTGGTAAAGCTCCCCCGAGTTTATCAGCGCGAACGTCCCCGGGGCAAGCGGATAGCTGCTGCCGTGTACGGCAAGCGTTCCGACACCGGAGGTCACATAAAAAATGCGGTTGTCACCGGGACAGACCTGCCGCCCGACAGGGACGAAAACGATATTCTGGGCAAACCGGAGATTCGGGTTCATATCACACAGCAGCATAATAACAACTCCTTTTGTGATCGTCACGGAAAGGCATGAAGACAAGGTGATTTATCGCGCAAACGCGCCCGTCGGCGTCTTCCTATCTTGCGGGAGACGGTATGGGGACGGTGCGCCCGCTCTTTCCATTTTTTATAAATTATAGCACAGCAGATGTAAATAATCAAGCGGCAAAGAAAGCAATTTGCCCGAAATTCAAATTGCGAAAAATGTTTGCTTTTTATAAATCCGGGCGGGAAATTGTATTGCTATATCGAACGCGGAAGCTTATACTTAAGGCAGAAACGGACCTGAATGAGAAGACAAGAGAAGCAGTGATATGAAAGAAACGGTAATAGATGCTTTTGCGGATAAGGCCGTGTTGGAAAGGCTTTTTACAAATGGCCCGGGCGAGCTTCTGGCGGTCAATTCCAAAGCGGGCTATCTGAAAGCGGGGCGGGATGTGTATATGCTCTGTTCCGCCGATCTTGGCATAACTCCCATCGGCATTGCCGTAGACGACTATGCCGCCGCGGCGGCAGCTCTGCGGCTTTCCGCGGGCGGGCGCTTCGACACGGCAGACAATGCGCTTGTGTTTCGCGGCGGGGTTCTGCGCGTGCAGCCGTACCCGCGGCGCGCGCCGCAGGAACCGTGTGGCACTTTCCGCACGGAGAGGATTGAGGCCACTGCGAGACTGCTCAGCGCTCTTGGCAGGACAAGCGGACTTGTGCCGCTTGCGGATGCCCTCTGTCTGGGGGCGGCGCCGGAAAAAGGTATAGCGGCAAATCCTTTCTGCGCAAAGGCATACGGGCCGCTTGCCCGGCTGATGGACGGGCTTGCGCGCAATGACGCTGAGGCCGTGCCCGCGGAAGTGAAGAGTCTGCTGGGGCTGGGCATCGGGCTGACGCCGTCGGCGGACGATGTCCTGTGCGGCATGACATACACGCTGCTGCACGGCGCGCGGAAGCTGACCGCGGCGGATGTGGAGTTTGTGAACGCAGTGAGGCGCTATGCCCCGGAACGTACAAACCTCATAAGCGCGGCGATCCTGAAAGCCGTCACGGACGGCGGCAGATTTGAAATGATGGACAATGTGCTCCGCGGCCTTACCGGGGCCGGGGAGGACGGCACGCAGCGGCTGCTGACCATCGGCAGCAACTCCGGTTCGGAGATGCTGCTGGGGATCACGATCGCGGCAAAGCTTATACATGGGAGGGGACAGTTATGAAACTGCTTGTCAGCAATGTCGGCAGCACATCCTTGAAATTCAAGCTCTTTGACATGCCGGAGGAGCGGGTGCTGTGCGAGGCGAAGATAGAGCGCGTCGGCAGCCGTGACGCGGCGATCATGTCGTACCGCAGCCATCTCAGCGGTGCGCGGTTCAGCGCGGAGGGGCTGTGCATCCCAAGCTACGCCGAGGGCATCGCGCTGTTTCTGGAAAAGCTGACCGGCGACGAAACGGGCGTGATAAAGGGCGTGGAGGAAATAAGCGCCATAGGCTTCAAGACCGTGCTTTCCCGAGGCTACTACGGCGTACACGAGCTGACGGACGAGGTCATGGAGAACATGCGCGAATACCTCTACATCGCGCCGGTGCATAACGCCGCCTACATAGAAGCGATAGGGCAGTTCAAAGCCGTTCTGCCGGATGTGCCCATGATAGGCGTGTTCGAGACGGCGTTTCACCGGGAGATCCCCCTTGAGCGGGCGCTGTACTCCATCCCCTACGAATGGTACGAAAAATACGGCATCCGCAAGATGGGCTATCACGGCGCGTCCCACGGGTACATCGCCCAGCAGGCGGCAAAGCTCGGCAGGGCGGAGAGAGTCATCTCCTGCCATCTTGGCGGAAGCTGCTCCATCTGTGCGATCCTCGACGGAAAGAGCGTGGACAACAGCTTCGGCTTCTCCCTCCAGACCGGCGTGATGCACGCGAACCGCGCCGGGGACATTGACCCGTATATTGTGCCTTTCCTCATGAGCAAGGGCATGGAGCTTGACGACATCCTCCACGGGCTGAGCAAAAACGGAGGACTTCTGGGCGTGTCCGGCGTCAGCAACGACCTGCGCGAGGTCAGCGCCGCGGCGGCGGACGGGAACGCACGGGCAGAGCTGGCGATCAATATGTTCGTGTGCAGCATCGTGCGGTTTATCGGCGCGTATTACGCGGAATTGGGCGGACTTGACCAGCTCGTCTTCACTGGCGGGATCGGCGAGAACTCCGACCTTGTCAGAAGCAGAGTGTGTGCGCAGATCCGGCATCTGGGCGTGGAGCTGGACGAGGAGAAAAACAGCGGCTGCCGGGAAGGCACCATATCCAGCACGGCTTCGGCGGTGCGGGTGTCTGTGATCCCCGCGAATGAGGAACTGGGGGTCGCAAGGCAGACCTATGGATACATAGAAAAAATGGAAGGCTGAGAGACGATATGGAACACTTTCGCGAGGTTCAGGACGGAATATTTTTGCTCAAGTCTCCTTTCCCGCCCGTGTGGAGCGGGGTGACGCTGGTACGGGGCGAGGAACTTTGCCTCATAGACAGCGGCGCGAGCGCAGACGTGGTTGACGGGGTGATACGCCCCGCACTGGCGGAGCTTGGGCTGGGGCTGGGAGACATCGACTGGCTCGTCAGCACGCACTGCCACGGCGACCACATCGGCGGCCACGCCCGGATAAAGGAGCTTGCGCCGCAGATCAGAACCGCCTGCATTGAGCAGGCCGCGCCGGCGCTGAGAGATCCCGCGGCAAACGCCGTGCGCATCCGGACAAAGTACCCCAGGTTCAGTCCGCCGCCCCAGTGCTACCTGCGCGGTGTGGAGCCGGATCGTGTTCTCCGGGACGGGGAGGCGCTGGGGGACAGACTTACGGTGCTGCACACCCCGGGACATGACGGCGACTGCGTATGCTGGTACGACAGGAAAACGAAGACCGCTGTGACCGGAGACTCCCTGCAGGCAAACGGAACCGTGACGCAGGGCATCGCGTTCTATCAGGATCTTGACGCCTATCTCGGCTCGGTTGCGAAGCTCAGAACCTGCGACGTCGAGAATATCATCGCGGGGCACGATTATGCCGGAATGGGATACAACATCGAGGGCGCGGAGAATGTCCGGCGCGTTCTTGACCTGTGCGCTGCCTATACGGAGCAATATCAGCGCTTTGTTGACGAGGCGCTCAGCTGCGGCCTTACGGATACTTCGGTCATGGCCGCGCAGATGATAACGCAGCTCGGCTGCGGAATGCCGCAGAAACTGTTCCTCGCAATGTATACGACGGATGAGCATATCCGGCACAGCAAGTTTTATAAAGGAGAGTTGAAGTAAATGGGCAGGAACGTACTTATTTCGGGTGCATCCCACGGCATAGGAGCGGCGACGGCGATCGCCTTCGCGAAGGACGGCTGCAACGTCGGCATAAACTACCACAACAACAGAGCCGGTGCGGAGGAGACCGCGGCGGAATGCCGCAAATACGGCGTGGACGCACAGATTTACTGCGCGGACATCGGCTGCCGGGAGCAGGCGGTGGGGATGATGCGGGATTTCATCGAGCACTTCGGCACGGTGGACGTCCTCATCAACAACGCCGGCGGCGCACTGAAAATGCCCAAGGGCGAGTTCTGCGACATGCCGCTGGACTACTGGGATTCCCAGATAGCGCTGAACCTGAGCGGCGCGGCCTATCTGTCCCATGAAGCGATCAAGAACATGAAGGAGCACAACATCCCCGGACGCATCGTGAACATCAGCTCGATCCACGGCAGCGTCACATGGGTCAAGAGAAAGGCACTGCCATACTGCGCTGGCAAGGGCGGCATCGAGATGTTCACGAAGACGCTCGCCATCGAGGTGGCAAAGTACGGAATCCGCGTCAACTGTGTCGCGCCCGGTCTGATCCTCACCGGCGTGATGAGCCGTTATTCCGATCGCGACGTCGAGGGCTTCCGGCGCAAGATCGCCGCGGGATACCTCGCAACGCCGGAGGATATCGTGCCGATGATACAGTTCTTCGCGGATGTGGAAAAGACAAAATACATCGTCGGGCAGACGATCGCGGTCGATGGCGGACAGAGCATCGACGGCGCGATCGACTGTATGCTCGAAGATGAATTTTGAGATAAATCAGTAAACAGGAAAAACAAATGCTCAGGAAGAAATTCCGGAAAGGTGAAAAAGACAATGGCAAAGGTAAAGTATGAAAACATGAGAAGCTGCTGGGAGTTTGGCGAAGCCTCCGAGTGCCGCCGCGGACTGATGTGCGGCATGGGCTATACCGAGGAAGAACAGAAGCGCCCCCTCATCGCTGTGGTGAACAGCTGGAACGAATATAACCCCGGCCATGTACATCTTGACAAGCTTGCCGAGCGTGTAAAGCAGGGCGTTCGTGAAGCAGGCGGCCTGCCGCTGGAGGTCATGACGACGGGTATCTGCGACGGCATGGTGCTCAAGGACCCCAGATATATCGAAGTCCCCAGCCGTAACTCCATCGCCGATCAGGTCGAGCTGACCGTTGACGGCAACTTCTTTGACGGCATGGTGCTGCTCTCCTCCTGTGACTCCGTCGTCCCCGGCCATCTGATGGGCGCGGCGAGACTGAACATCCCCGCCATCATGGTGACCGGCGGCTACATGCCTCTGGGTACCTTCCGCGGCAAGGAAGTCCTGCATATCCATGCGCAGGACAAGGTCGGCACGGCGAAGGCCGGCAAGATGGACATGGATGAGTACAACGGACTCATCGAAAACTCCTGGGGCATCTGCGGCGCCTGCACCTCCATGACCACCGCGAACAGCATGTGCATGATCGCCGAGGCTCTGGGCATGACCCTGCCTGGCAACTCCACCATGTGCGCGACCAGCTCCTCCATCTACAACCTCTCCTACATGGCCGGTAAGCAGATCATGAATCTGGTCAACGAGGGCATCACCGCCAGACAGATCATTACCGAGAACGCCATCAAGAACGCCATCATGCTGGACATGGCAGTCGCGGCGTCCTCCAACCTCATCCTCCACATTCCCGCCATCGCGAACGAAGCGGGCTACGACCTGCCTTGGTGGAAGTACTTCGACGAAGCTTCCAACGAGATCCCGCTGCTGTCTCACCTCGCTCCCAGCGGCCCCTACAACGTCAAGGACTTTGACCTTGCCGGCGGTATGCGCGCCATGCTGAAGGAGCTGCTGCCCAAGCTGCACGGCGACTGCCTGACCGTCACCGGACATACCCTTGAGGAGAACGTCAGAGACGCCGTCGTCTACAACCGCGACGTTATCCACAGCCTCGACAACCCCGTCATGACCGAGCCGGGCATCGGCGTGCTCTACGGCAACCTCGCTCCCGAGGGCGCTATCGTCAAGATCGCGGGCGTTCCTTCCCAGCTCATGACCTATAAGGGCAAAGCCCGTGTGTTCGACTCCCTTGAGGATGGCATTCAGGCTCTGCGCGCCGGACAGATCCATGCGGGCGACTGCTGCGTGCTGCGCTTTATGGGCCTGCGCGGACGTTTCGGCACCACCGCTTTCACCTTTCAGGAAGAGCTGAAGGGTCTGCACGAGCTGTATAACTCCTGCGCCATCATCACCGACGGACGCTTCTCCGGCGGCACCTCCGGCCTTTCCATCGGCTATGTGTCCCCCGAAGCGGCGCTCGGCAGCCCCCTCGGCGTCATCGAAGAGGGCGACGAGGTCGAGATCGACATCCCTGCGCGTAAGCTGCATCTGTGCATCAGCGACGAGGAAATGAACAGAAGACTTGCGGCCTTCCATTGGGAGTTCCCCAGCAAGGACTATCCGCGTTACCTCAACCTCTTCGTGCAGAACGTCGGCTCCATGGCAAAGGGCGGTATTTGGGAGACCAAATAAGCCGTGAAAACAGACCTGCTTATTATTGGAGGCGGTCTTGCCGGACTGACGGCGGCATATGAAGTACTGAAAACCGAGCCGGGACGCAGAATCACGATTCTGCGCCCCGGTGCGGGGTCATCCCCGTATGTACACGGCTTCAATATGCCGCTGAATCCGCAGGATTCGACGGAACTTTTCATACAGGATACAGAGGCTTCCGGCAGAGGTCAGGGCAACGCGGCGCTCGTTGAAGAGCTGTGCAGGGGCAGCCTTGAGCTTCTGCCGTTTTTCGATGAGCTTGGCCTGGACTTCAACCGCGAGGCGGATGGGAGCTATCAGCAGCTCAGACCCCTCGGGGCATCGTGCCCGCGGGTCATCAGCATCGGCAACGATGCCGGCGGCGCGATCCTCAGAAAGCTGCTTACCGTCATGGAGCAGCACGAAAATGTCAGCGTCTGCACCACGCTCCATGCCCTGCGCCTGATAACGGAGAACGGCAGAGTGTGCGGCGCTCACTGCTTTGACACGCAGAGCAAACGCTGGATGCAGATCAAGGCGAAAGCGGTGATCCTTGCCGCGGGCGGCTTCTGCAGGATATTCCCGTTTTCGACGAACTCCGCCGACCTCGGCGGGGACGCCATGGCAATGGCGCTTGACGCCGGGGCAGAGCTGACGGATATGGAGTTTGTCCAGTTCGAGCCGAGCGCCGCCGTCTGGCCGCTGGCGATTGCCGGAAAGAGCGTGATCACGACGCTTTTCTATGAGGGCGCTGTGCTGCGCAACGGCAAAGGCGAACGGTTCATGTTCCGTTACAGCGACAAGGGCGAATGCGCGGATAAGGATGTTCTGTCCTTCGCGATCGCGTCCGAGATCGCCGCGGGACGGGGAACGGAGCACGGCGGCGTGGCGTTCGATGCAAGCGGCGTCGGGCGCGAACGGCTGGAGGAGGCTTACAGCGCCTACGTAAAGCGCTACCGTGCGGTGGGAATGGACATCGCCGAGCAGGCGATGGAGATAGCCCCGGCGGCGCACACCTCGCTGGGCGGCGTGTACGCAAGACCCGATTGCAGCACAAGCGTGGAAGGGCTGTTCGTCTGCGGCGAGACCCTCGGCGGGCTGCACGGCGCGAACCGCATCGGCGGCAATGCCGGACTGGAAACGATGGTGTTCGGCCGCAGAGCGGGCCGCAGCGCGGCGGCGTATATGGACACACTCAGCGGCGAACCGGCGGACTGCACGGACGAGATAAGCGATGCGGCAGCCACGGTCAATATCGACGCGCTTCGCGCGGAGCTGACAAAGATCGTCGGCGGGGCGCTGGGCGTGATCCGGGAGGCCGGTAAGCTGGAGCAGGCGAAGACGGAGCTGGAGCGGATGCTGGAACAGATCCCGGAGAGCGGCTGCTATGCGCAGCAGCGCCTGCGCAACGATACGCTCACGGCATACGCGGTGGCGCTTGCCGCCCTTGAACGGAAAACATCCACCGGCTGCCATGTCCGCACGGACTCCGCCGGTGAACCGGAGAAATACCGCGTAAACATCCGCTGTGAAAACGGCAGGGCAGTGCCCCGCCGCGCCGAAATCTAATATTATTTCCTGATTAAAATCTTTGATTTCAATCAGGAAGGCATCGCCTGATGGCGCTGCCGGTTTTGTGATTTATAAGGAAAGAAATCACAAAACAAGTCTCGTATGAACTCCTTGCCCTTCAGGCAATTAAAATCTTTTCTAAAGATTTTAATTGGAGTTCAGTATAAATTAGGAAACCAGAGGCGATTAGTGTGACAAGTAAATTTATAATCAAAAGAAACCGATACGTGGACTCGGTCTCCCTCATGTCCGTGACCGACAGCGTCAAGAAAGCGGACGGCATCGAAAACTGCAACGCCAGCATGGTGACGGCGGCAAACAGAGAGATACTGGAAGGGCTTGGCTTTGATATCCCGGCGGATGTCGGCGCGAACGACCTTGTCGTCGCCGTCATCGCGTCCGACGAAGCTGCCGCGGACGCGGCGCTGGCGCTGGGTCAGGATCTGCTTGACCACAAGAATGCCGCATCCGGCGGCAAGACCTACGATAACATCGAGGATATCGACCTCGACGAAGACCCCTATGACCTCGTGCAGATCTCGCTCCCCGGCGAGTACGCCGCGGCGGAGGCGGAAAAGGCGCTGAAAAAGGGACTGGATGTGTTCATGTTCAGCGATAACGTCTCCCTCGAAGATGAAAAACGCCTCAAGGAGCTTGCCATCAGCAAAGGCGTGCTGATGATGGGCCCCGACTGCGGCGTCGGCTACCTGAAGGGCGTCGGGCTTGCGGCGGGCAGCTGCTATCACCCCGGCTGCGTCGGCATCGTCGGCGCGTCCGGCAGCGGCGCGCAGGAAGTCGGCTGCCTGGTCGAGAAGCTGGGCTTCGGCATCTCCTCCCTCATCGGCACGGGCGGACGCGACCTGTACCCGGAGATCGGCGGCATCATGATGCTCGAAGGTATCCGCCGTCTGGAGCGCGACCCCGACGCCAAGATCATCATTCTGGTATCGAAGCTTGCTGACCTCACGGTCATGAACAAGGTCCTCAGCTTCGCGGATATTGTTTCAAAGCCTGTCGTCGCGATCTTCCTCGGCGCGGACGAGAAGCTCTATGAGGGACACAGAGTGTATGGCACGTTCAGCCTTGAAGGCGCGGCGGTAAAGGCCGCTCAGCTCCTCGGCGCGAAGACCCATGACTTTGGCTTCACGGACGAGCAGATCAAGGAGATCGTCGCGCGGGAGATGTGCGGGTACTCCGCAAAGCAGAAGTACTTCCGCGGACTGTACTGCGGCGGCACCTTCACCGAAGAAGGACTGATCTATTACAGCAGCCACGTCAAAAACGCCCGGCTGCACAGCAACCTGAACACGGCGTATGCCGAAAAGCTGGCCTCCCACCTGCACAGCGAGGGGCACTCCATCCTTGACCTCGGCAGCGAGGAATTTACCGCGTGCTCGCCGCACCCGGTGTTCGACCCCGAGATCAGACTGAAGCGCTTCCGTCAGGAGCTTCAGGACGATGAGGTCGCGGTCATTCTGCTGGACTTCATCACAGGTCCCGGCGTTGCGAAGGAGCCGGTGAAGGAGTTCGCGATCGAGGCCAAAAAGGCGATCGCCGAAAAGCACATCACGGTCATTTCCAATATCTGCGGCTCTGCGGAGGACCCGCAGAATATCGAGCTTCAGGCAAAGATGCTGCGTGACGCGGGAGTCATCGTGACGGACAGCAATTACCAGAGCGCGCGCCTTGCCGCGGCGCTCATGAGCGCGCTGAATGAAAGGGGCTGAGAACCGTGAAGGAATACGACAAGACAAAGCTGAAAGTGATCAATGTCGGACTTCAGAGCTTCTATGAAGCGGTAGAAAAGCAGGGCGTCAAGGTGACGCAGTTGGAGTGGCGTCCGCCCGTCAAGCTGAAGCCGGAGATCCTTGCGCTTCTTGACAAACTGCTCTGAACACAGAAGGAGACGCGACAAAGATGGATATAAAAGAAAAAATAGCGCAGGCAAATGAGAAAACAGTCCATATGCTCATGGACAGCGACCCCGTCTGGGTGGATATGAAGCCGGCCATCGAATGCGTCGATGGGCTGGAGGATCACATGATCCTCCACTCGGGCCCCCCAATCGCCTATGAGGACATGACGATGCTCCACAAGCGCGGCATGGTCAGCGCAATGCTCTTTGAGGGCTGGGCGAAGGACGAGGAAGAAGCGGTCAAGCGCCTCAAGGCAGGCGAGATCAAGATTTCCAGCGCACTCGACCACAACACGGTCGGCGCGGGCACGGGCATCATTACGAAGTCCGTCGTCCTGAACGTTGTGGAGGACCGGCACAACCATACCATCGCCGCGACGTTCCCGGCGGAAGGACCGTTTCAGGGCGGCTTCTGCGGCTGGGGTCTTTACTCCAAGGAGATCGCGGAGAACCTGCGCTATATGCGCGAGGAGCTGTTCCCGCCCATGGTGGAGGCGCTCCACAAGCTGGGCGGCATCCCCATCAAGCCGATCCTTGCCGAAAGTATGCAGATGGGTGACGAGAACCACACCCGCCAGACCGCCTGCGACTACATTTATGACCGGCTCATGCTGCCGGCACTGTTTGAGCTGGACAGACCCAAGAAGGAGATCATGAAGACGGTGCGGTATATCGTCGATACGCCGCGTTTCTTCCACTGCTATGGTCAGGCCGCGGCAAGAGCGGCGCTGGTCGCGGCGGACGGCACGGAGTATTCGACCATGGTCACGGCGGTCTGCGGCAACGGTGTTGAGTTCGGCATCAAGATCGCATCCCTGCCGGGACAGTGGTTCACCGCCCCCGCACCGATGATGAAGGGCCGCTACACCTCCTCGGAGTTCACCGAGAAGGATCAGCTCCCGTGGATGGGCGACTCCTGCGTCGTCGAATGCTACGGCATGGGCGGCTTTGCCGCCGCGGCAAGTCCCATCGTGTGCAATCTGCGCGGCATGACGCTGAAGGAGAGCATCGGGCAGACGAAGGAAATGTACAGGATCACGATGGAGAAGAACTACAACTTCCCCATCCCCAACCTGGACTTCGATTTCCTCCCCGTCGGCATCGATATCCGCAAGGTACTCAAGGAGGGCGTCTGCCCGGCAATTCACGGCGGTATGTTCAACCGTGTCGGCGGCCTGATCGGCGCGGGCATGGCAAGAGTGCCGATGCAGTGCTTTGAAAAGGCGCTGGTCGCCTTTGGTGAAAAATATCTGTGATGAGAATGAAAGAGCCTCGCGGTCCGCGGGGCTTTTTCAAAAAAAGGAAGTGCGTATCAATGAGAGAAAATGTAATTGAGACCATAAAAAAAGAAAAGCTGATCGCGATTGTGCGCGGCATCGCGCCGGAAAAATGCCTGAAGGTCGCCGGAGCCCTCTACGCGGGCGGCTTCCGGCTTGTTGAGATAACCTTTGACCAGAAAAACCCGGATAGCTGGGCAACCACCGCCGCCGCGATCAAAGCCGTCAGCGAGGCGTACAGCGGAACTATGGAGGTCGGCGCGGGCACAGTGACCTCCGTTGAGCTTGTTGAGCTTGCCGCCAGCGCGGGGGCAAAGTATATCATCTCCCCCGATACCAATATCGACGTCATAAAGCGCACGCGGGAGCTTGGGCTTGTGTCCATGCCCGGCGCGCTCACGCCCACGGAGATCCTGACCGCTTACAACAACGGCGCCGATTTCGTAAAGCTTTTCCCGATCGCAAACCTTGGTCCCGCGTACGTCAAGGCCGTGCGGGCGCCGATCAGCCACGTACCCATGATGGCGGTCGGCGGCGTAAACGAGACGAATCTCCGGGAGTATCTCGACCTCGGCATGTGCGGCGCGGGCATAGGCGGAAATCTGGTCAACAAAAAATGGGTGGAAAACGGCGAATTTGAGAAAATAACGGAGGTTGCCAGAACGATGGTCTCCATCGCGAAGGGCTGAGTGCGAAAATGAAAGTTGCGCATTTGGGAATCAACGCCGCCAATGCGGAGAACGCCGCGCAGATCGCGGAGCTGTTTCATGTTCTGTTCGGATTTGAGCCGAAGTACGGCAATTCATCCATATTTGTCGGCGACAAAATGATTGAGATCGTAAAGGAAAACGGCAGAGGAACCAACGGCCACATCTGCATCGCTGTGGACGACATGGCAAAGGCGATGGACGAGCTGAAGGAAAAAGGCGTCGCGTTTGACGAAAGTTCGGCAAAGTACAAAAACGGAGAGCTTACCGCCATCTACTTCAAAGACGAAATCGCCGGTTTCGCGATCCATCTTCTGAAAAATTAACATACATGAGGAGAAAGCCATGAAAGCAGTAACTTTTGGTGAGATTATGATGCGCCTGAACCCGGAGGGGTACCTTCGCTTCGTGCAGGCGAACAGCTTCGAGGTGAGCTATGCCGGAGGAGAAGCGAACGTCGCGGTTTCTCTCGCGAATTATGGTGTGGATGCCGCCTTTGTCAGCAAGGTTCCGGCACATGAGATAGGACAGTGCGTTGTCAACGAACTGAGGCGCTACGGGGTCGATACGAAGTATCTTCTGCGCGGCGGCCCGCGTCTGGGCGTGTACTACTGTGAAAAAGGCGCGTCCCAGCGCGCGTCCAAGGTCATTTATGACCGCGCCGGGTCGTCGATCGCGACGGCAAAGGCGGAGGAATTCGACTGGGACGGCATTTTTGAGGGCGCTGACTGGTTCCACTGGACCGGAATTACCCCCGCTCTGGGCGGCGAGATGCCGGAAGCCTGCCTGCAGGCGTGCAAGGCCGCAAAGGAAAAGGGCGTAACCGTTTCCTGCGACCTCAATTACAGAAAAAAGCTGTGGTCTCGCGAGCAGGCCGGCGAGGTCATGGCAAAGCTGCTGCCCTATGTTGATGTGTGCATTGCGAACGAAGAAGACGCGAAGGACGTTTTCGGGATCGAGGCGGAAAATACCGACATTAACAGCGGCAAGCTCGACCATGCGGGCTATATCAGCGTCGCGCGCCAGATCGCGCAGCGCTTCGGATGCAGGAAGGTCGCCATCACGCTGCGCGGCTCTCTGTCCGCCAGCGATAACGACTGGGCAGGAATGCTGTATGACGCGGCGAGCGACAAGGCCGTGTTTTCTCCCACCTACCGCATCCATATCGTTGACCGTGTCGGCGGCGGAGACAGCTTCGGCGGCGGACTGATTTACGCACTGATGTCCGGCAAGGACGATCAGGCGGCGATCAACTTTGCAGTCGCCGCTTCCTGCCTGAAGCACAGCATTGAGCACGACTTCAACCAGATGAGCGTAGCCGAAGTTGAGGCTCTCGCGGCCGGAAATGCGTCGGGCCGCGTACAGCGCTGATAACTTATCCCCAATTACAATGCTGCTGTCCGGAAAAAAGCGGGATTTATCCGCACCATATGGTAGTGTCAAGAGATATGACCGATCAGCTTGCAAGAGCAGGTACTTCCGTAGGTGCGAATATACACGAAGCGCAGTACGCCCAGAGCAAAAAAGATTTTATTGCAAAGTTGGAAATTGCATTAGGGTCTATCTGAAAACCGGGAATATGACCAACAGCGAGGGATTTTTCGCCTGCTGAAGCCATTTTTCCGCAGGAATACTTTGTGTATTACAAGGGAAAATGGTGCACAGCAGGCGGAAAAGACCCGCTGTTTGGGCATGTTGACGGTTTTCAGATAGACCCTAAAAGAGTCCAACAAGACAAGCTATTGGTTGAAGCTGATGTATGAAACCAAAAGAATTGACCTCGCTTCATACAAATATGCCGAGAAACTGTGCGGCAATATTCGCAGACTGCTGATTGCTTCCTGCAAAACAGCAAAGGAAAACTCGCAATGAAGCGCGTGATGGTAATGGGATATCCCTTATAACAGACAATTGGGGTCAGGCGGCAAGCCTGACCCTAATATATTATAAGTGGGGCACCGTCAATTCTGACCCGCCGGCTCCTGAGTGCCGCTTTCCAGAATGGCGAAGATTTTTTCTATCACCTTCAGGTCGTACAGTGCAATAAGAGAAAACCCGCACAGCGGCCACAGGAAGCCGAAGAAGAGAACCAGACGGGGCAGAAGCACGAGAAGCAGCAGCGGCAGCAGGTTCATGGCCGTTACCAGCAGCATTTTCGGCAGATGAGCAATGCTCAGCAGTACCGCGTTGATGACGGTGTCCCGCAGTGTTCCCGGAAAGCGAACCAGCAGGGGGAAAATCAGGCCGGACACCAGGATCAGAGCCAGCGCGCAGAAGCAGATCACCACGATCACTGCCATTCTTACGGGGAAGGCCAGATGAACCACGATCCGGTAATCCAGCGCCAGCATACACCCAAGGAAAGCCATCAGCAGCCACAAGACGGTTGCCTGGCGGAAATGGGTGCGGAAGGCACGGAAGAACACCTTTGCGCCGCACTCGTCATCCGCCCGGAACGCTGTCAGGGCGGAAACCATGGCGGCGGTGGAAGCGCCGACGGTGAACAGGGGCAGACTGCACAGCAGCCACAGAAGATTGATACGCACCAGCGACACAAAGCTGCCGCACAGGCGCATGAATCTTGAATCGGGAGAGAAATTCATAGGGTACCGCCTTTTGTTATGATTTCTGCTTCTTCGCCTTTTACCATGGGAGTTCCGGACAGCCGGGGCGGGGCGCTGGGGAGGCTTCCGGCCATTTTGTAAAAAATTTTACCAATCTTTATACTTTCCTACAGTATCCGTACCATTGTATCGCCTCCCGGGAGAAATGACCATGCATTTTGTTGCCAAATATTTAACGCGATTTTTGTGGATATTGTACATTTTGGCGAACGCTGCGCTGTAATAGTTTCACCAATTCACTAAAAAACTGCGATTTCAAATCAGTGGATAAAATAAAGTTTCATTCATTTACGTAACTATTGACATGAAATGCCAACTTCGCTATAATAATCGCATGGCGCAACGACAATGCCGGAGCGCTAATTTGAACATCAGGAGGATAACAGAAATGAAAAAGATCGTAACCATGCTGCTGGTCGTCGTTATGGTTCTGGGTCTGGCCGCCTGCGGCTCCAAGACCACTACCGAGACCAAGGCTCCCACTGCTGCTCCCGCCGCCACTGAGGCTCCCACGGAAGCAAAGGCGGAACCCGACACCATCGTGATCATGGCTCCCCCCGTCACAGGCAATTACCTGACGAACCTGAAGACCTGGGCAGATGACTTCCATGCCCTGTACCCCAACCTGACCGTGGAGATCATTGAGACCTCCTGGGGCGATCACAACGACAAGCTGTCCACTATGGCGCAGGCCGGCGAGGCTCCCGACATCGCGGAGATCTCCTCCAACGCTCTGGGCACCTACGTGGAAATGGGCGTCGCCATTGACATCGCCCAGTACATGGCCGCTGACCGTCTGGCCGACTACGACGAGAACGCTCTGAAGTACCTGACTCTGGAAGGCACCACCTACGGCCTGCCTCTGTACCTGACCATTCAGTCCATCGGCGCCAACAAGACCATGATGGAAGGCCTGGGCATCGACGTTGCCAAGATCCAGAAGGAAGGCTGGACCTATGAGGAGTTCCTGGACGTCATCAAGCAGGGCACCAAGGACGGCTGCTACGGCTTCGTGTTCGCCAACTCCGGCGTCACCGCTTCCGATATGCTCTACATCTTCGGCGCAGGCGCAGGCCTGAGCAACACCTTCACCCCTGAGCTGAAGTACACCTTCACCTCCGAGAACATGCTGACCCTGCTCAGCGCCATCGAAGAGATGACCAAGTCCGGCTATATGCCCAACTTCGGCGTGGAAGCCGGTCAGCGTATGGTTATGTGCCAGACTGGCAACGCCATGATCTTCGGCAAGGCCATGCCTCTGTTCGAGAACAACTTCAAGAAGAACAACGCCGCTCTGGAAGCCAACGACGGCACCGCCGTTGAGAACTCCCAGAAGATGGATTACGCCTTCCTGCCCGTGCCCACCATGGACGGCTGCGAGGAGTCCTGCTACGGCACCGTGGACGGCCTGATCGCCATGCGGAACAAGAACACCACCGATGAGCACCTGAAGAACGTGCTGCTGTTCATGGACTACATCTGCTCCGGCGAGCGCATTGCCACCTGCATGAACGAGCTGTATCTGGATCCCGTCTGCCAGACCGGTCGTGACGCGCTGGTTCTGGAGGAGGGCCGCGACGCCGACAACCTGGCCACTGCTGCCCGCTGCATCGCCATGGTGCAGGCGCCTCCCGAGGGCGTTACCACCGAGATGACCGCCACTGCCAAGAAGCTGATGGACGAGCAGATCGTTCCCAAGTTCCAGCTGCTGCTGGCCGGCGAGACCACCGCTAAGGATGCATACGATCACATCTGCGAGGCTGCCTTTGCTGCCTTCGGTGAAGAGAACTGCATTACCGGTAAGCTCGGCTAATTGATGGAATGCCCACCCCACCTTGGTGGGGTGGGCATTTTGCTATACAAAAGCATAGCAAAAATAAGAAATGTGCCATTTCCTCGTCCCTGCGGGGCAACCGGAAATGATGCACAAAAACTTCATGCACCAGCATTTGCGCGTTTTCGTGGTGCAGCGTTCCTGCATGAAGTTTTAATACTATTTCCTGATTAAAATCTTAATTTTAATCAGGAAGGCATCGCCTGAAGGCGCTGCCTGAAATCAAAAAAAATACATCTGCCGGCTGCGTCCGGGTCGGCGGCAAAAGGAGGAAAAACGGATATGAATGAAGTCAAACGGCCAAAGAAACCCCTTATTTTCTACTACACGCTGGTGATGGTCGCGCTGGCGCTGTTCAACTTCCTGCTGGTTCCCTGGATTGCGGAGCAGCAGATCATCGAAGTGGACTACGGCACCTTCATCACCATGACGGAAAATAAGGAAATCGATCAGGTAAAGGTGGAGGACAACCAGATTCTCTTTGAGGGCAAGGACGGCAAGGTTTACAAAACCGGCCTGATGAACGACCCCGATCTGGTAAACCGGCTCCACGATTCCGGCGCACAGTTCGGCGGAGAGATCGTGGAGGAAACCTCCCCGCTCTTAAACATCCTGCTGACTTGGGTTCTGCCCGTTGTGCTGTTCATTGCTCTGGGGCAGTTCATGTCCAAAAAGCTGATGGACAGAGCCGGCGGCCCCAATTCCATGATGTTCAACGGCGGCAATTCCAACGCCCGGGTGTATGTCCAATCCTCCGACGGCATCAAATTTGACGACGTGGAGGGCGTGGACGAGGCGGAGGAAAGCCTGCAGGAGATCGTGGACTATCTCCACAATCCGGACAAGTACCGGGAGATCGGCGCTTCCATGCCCAAGGGCGTGCTGCTGGTAGGCCCTCCGGGCACCGGCAAGACCATGCTGGCAAAGGCCGTCGCCGGTGAGGCGAATGTCCCGTTCTTCTCTATCAGCGGCTCCGAATTTGTGGAAATGTTCGTGGGCATGGGCGCGAGCAAGGTGCGCGACCTGTTCAAGCAGGCGAAGGAAAAAGCCCCCTGCATCGTGTTCATCGACGAGATTGACGCCATCGGCCAGAAGCGGAACACCGGCACCATGGGCGGCAATGACGAGCGGGAGCAGACGCTGAACCAGCTGCTCACGGAAATGGACGGCTTTGAAGGAAATTCCGGCGTCATCATTCTCGCCGCCACCAACCGCCCCGAATCCCTTGACCCCGCCCTGACCCGTCCCGGCCGGTTTGATCGCCGGGTGCCGGTGGAGCTGCCCGACCTTCAGGGACGGGAAGCCATCCTGCGGGTACACGCGAAGAAGATTAAAATTGCCGACGATGTGGACTTCAAGCAGATCGCGCGGATGGCCTCCGGCGCGTCCGGCGCGGAGCTTGCCAACATCGTCAACGAAGCGGCGCTACGCGCCGTCCGGGACGGACGGAAATTCGCCACCGAGGCGGACATGGAAGAGTCCATCGAGGTGGTCATCGCGGGCTATCAGAAGAAGAATGCCATCCTTACCGACAAGGAAAAGTGGACGGTTTCCTACCACGAAATCGGCCACGCGCTGGTCGCGGCTATGCAGACCCACTCTGCTCCGGTGCAGAAGATTACCATCATTCCCCGTACCTCCGGTGCGCTGGGCTATACCATGCAGGTGGAGCAGGGGAACCACTATCTGATGACCCGGGAGGAGCTTCTCGACCAGATCGCCACCTACACCGGCGGTCGTGCGGCGGAGGAAGTCAAGTTCGGCACCATTTCCACCGGCGCATCCAACGACATCGAGCAGGCCACCAAGATGGCCCGGGCCATGATCACCCGCTACGGCATGAGCGAGGACTTTGACATGGTGGCGCTGGAAACCGTCACGAACCAGTATCTGGGCGGAGACGCGTCTCTGGCCTGCTCCGCGGAGACGCAGGCGAGCATTGACCGGCAGGTAGTCGCTCTGGTGAAGAAGCAGCACGAAAAGGCGAAGAACATTCTCACGGAAAACAGGCAGAAGCTGGATGAGCTGGCAAGCTACCTGTACGAAAAGGAAACCATCACCGGCGAGGAATTCATGAAGATTCTCAACGGCTGACAGCCGCATCGTTTCGGCAGGAAGAAAGGCACTATCGCACTATGAAAATCGCAATCGCAACGGATACCAACAGCGGAATTACCGCCATGGAGGGCGAAAAGCTGGGCGTTTTTGTTCTGGCCATGCCCGTCAATCTGGAGGAAACCATCCACTACGAGGGCATCGACATCACGTCGGAACAGCTGTATGACGCCATGCGGCAGCACCGGGATGTCTCCACCTCCCAGCCGTCACCGGGGCAGCTCATGGAGCTGTGGGACGGAATTCTGGCAAAGGGCTATGATGAGATCGTGTATATTCCCATGTCCAGCGGCCTGAGCGGCTCCTGTCAGAGCGCTGCCCTGTTTGCCCAAGACTATGACGGCAAGGTGCAGGTGGTGGATAATCACCGCATCTCCGTCACCCAGAAGGAGTCGGTCATCAGCGCCCTTCGTCTGGTCGAGCAGGGGTATGACGCGGGACAGATCAGGGACTTCTTGGAAAAGCACGCCTATGATGCCAGCATCTACATCACCGTGGATTCCATGGAGTACCTGAAAAAGGGCGGCCGGGTCACGCCCGCCGCGGCCACGCTGGCGACGGTGCTGAACCTCAAGCCGGTTCTGACCATTCAGGGGGACAAGCTGGACGCCTTCGCCAAGGTACGGGGCATGAGGCTTGCCGAGAGCAAAATGATCGAAGCAATTCATCAAGACCGGGCGGAACGTTTCAAAGACGTCCCGGAGTCCCGCCTCCTGATCGAAACCGCCGGAACGCTGGAAAACGGCGAACTGGCAGAGCACTGGCGTCAGCAGGTGCAGGCGGAATTTCCCTTTGCGAAGGTGAGTTACGCCAACCTGCCGTGCAGCATCGCCTGCCACTTGGGCATGAATTCCGTTGCCACCGTCATCATGACGGAAGAAGTGCAGCGGGCAGACTGAAATACAACAAGGCCGGTGAAAACCGGCCTTATTTCATAATCACGGAATAGAAAGGTGCTGAGATTCATGAAATTGAGAAACGCGGCAATCTTTTTCCTGCTTCTGGCCTTGCTTCTACCTGCATGCAGTCAGCAGCCAGATGAGGAAATTGACCCCATGCGGGAGCAGCTTCAGAAACGGTGTGGAGAAATTGCGTCAGTTTGCAGTGAGACATACCGCAGAGCAGACAAGACAGGAACGACCCTTTCGCAAAGCACCATTGATGAAATGGAAGCCGCCCTGTATGACGCCGGACTGGACGTGATCGACACAAGTGGGGAATATCCTGCGTACCTGATGACAGCAGATAGGTTCCGGGATTTCTGGCAGAACGTTCAGAGCGGAAAAACGGCGGAGCAGGAGACCATTACCGTCAGGGAAACCGGCACGTTTACCTATCAGCTGTTTACCGATGGGGACGGTGACGCCTGTGTTTACAGCATGGATTACCCGATGGGCGGCGGCTCGGAAGTGTATTATGAGAAGCAGGAAATTCTGGAATGGAATCTGACGGACAAAGGAAATTTCTATTACCGGCTCTATCCGGCCGGGGATAAGCACTATGCTGACTTTTCCCTGATCCGGCTGGAAGCGCCCGACCCGGAGCTGTGCAATCTGAACAGAAAGTACGTCATGGCAGGCGGATACATTGGCACGAATATGTATCTTACAGACTGGAATGAGGATAATTTTGAAAACCTCAGCTTCAATGATATGTGGGAGTATCTGTATTATGATACTTACGGCGAGCGGTTTCAGCCGGACGGATACTCCTATATCAGGGAGCAATGCTGCTATGAGATACCTGCGGAGGAATTTGAGAAGGTAATCCTGCCCTATTTCGACATTGACCTCGACAAGTTCCGGGAGTTGGCGCATTACAGCGGGGAAGGGGACTATTACCCTTGGCGGCAAATCGAAACCAATGATTATGTATTTCTGCGTTATTACATGATCGAGCCGGAAGTGACGGCCTGTCAGACGGACGAGGACGGAACGATCACACTGACCGTGGAAATGTTGTCCACCGATCTGAAAACAGACTGCCTGTTTGCCCATGAACTGACGGTCAGGCCGTTGGAGAACGGGAAATTCCAATTCGTCGGAAACAGAGTGACTTACCAGACAGAATATGGTCTGCCGTTCTGTCAACCCAGACTTTGCTGGAAGAAGACCACATAAGCTCGCATCGGTACAGGGAGATAAACTAAACTGTATGTTATGCTGAAAACAGGCCGCTTTGGACGCGTTCCATCCAAAGCGGCCTATTCCGGTTAAAGCAGGTCAACCAGTTTCTTTTGAATCCTTGTCGAGACGTCCAGATAGTATTTCAACTCCTCTGCGCTTAAGTCGCTGGAGTTCCAGGCGTTGAAGGCTTTATCGACATCTTCTATCTTTGCCATCATGTCCATGTACTTGGTTAAAATTGTAAAATCGGTCGGATTTGCTTTGTATTTTTCCAGAAGTTCACAGTATTCATCATAAAATGCTTCATAAGCGTCCATCGCTTCCTTAAATTCCGGTCGAATCCCGTTTGCGGCGGTTTCTGCGGTGGCATCTTCCTGCTCGGGGAATGTCTGGTCATCCGACGCTTTCTGCCAGTATGCCGTTATTTCCTGCAGCTCCATCACGATCTCGCCGTCGGAAAGGGCGCAGGTCGTATCTTCAAATTTTATCCCATTATTTACAAGCTGCCACTCAAATATTTTTCCATCGAGATAAGCTTTCCCGCTGTCCTGCAAAACCAATATAAAGTCGGCTATTCCGGAATCCATGCCAAGCTTGATCCAGTCTTCCAGAGGGAGTGTTACATCCTGCGCCGTTACTTTGCTGATTTTCCATGTACCGCAGTAGGATTCAGCGGATATGCTTTCCGCTTCGGGCGCTGCCTCCGTACTTGCTTCCGGGACCGTCTCTGCTTGCGATGCGGTCGTTTCTGCCTGACTTTGGAGTGTCGGAGGCGCGGTGACCTCCGGACTTTTTCCGCATCCGCTCAGTCCCATCAAGCAGATGGCGGCCATGATCGACAATATCCTTTGTTTCATTGAAAGATTCCTCCATATATGTTTTTTGAGAGAATAGCGCCCCTGCCAGGGTCACTTGACTTGCTTACATCTTACCTGCTTTTCTTCTGACAGGAATTGTCTGATTCGCCTGTCCGAATATCCAAATCGGACAGACAGCTCCCGGATCGTATATTGGCCCGAATTTTCGCGTATAAAGGAACGTACATATTCCTGATTGTACAGTCTTTGCGGGAAAACGACCATCTGTCCCCGAAGCATTTGAAAAATCTTCATTGCGGTCTCGCAATCGATCTGTTCGGCGATTTCTCCATAAATCCCGGCGTATGCCTCCGGCTTCACAACACGCATTCCTCCTTTTGCATCTGGTACTTTTCAATCAGTATAGCGGAATAGTCAGTAAGATTTCTACTGAAATATTCCATGGAAAAATACATAGGAAAATTTCCTGACAAATGGAGTGCTATTCTCTCACCACAAAAGCTGTAATTTTTGCGAGGTGTCCGTTCATCGCGGCACATTGGGCGAGGCCCCTCGGCTTAGGTATTGGGATTCCGTCTGCTGAGATGTGACGTTGTTGGTTTTGACGCTTACAGGGAGACAAAATAAACCGTTATGTTAAAAACAGGCCGCTTTGGATGGAACGCATCCAAAGCGGCCTGTTTTGGCAGTCAATATTATATTAATGTTCTTTCGCCTCAAAGCCATGTATCCAGTCGGAGCGGTGATAATAGATAAAATAAATCACCGAACTGACCGACCATGTAAGCGGATAGGCCCAATAGATGTACTGAATTTCGTGTACGATGTGCATGACCGTCGTGATATAGACAATGCGCAGTGCGCACCAGGTTGCCAGCATGATCGTCATGGGTACGAAAGCCTTGCCCGCACCGCGGCAGACCGAGGCAACGGCGTGGGAATAGGCCAGCAGGCAGTAGAACAGCGCAATGGTTCGCGCCTGCTGCGTGCCGAGGGCGATGACCTCCGGAGTCGGCGTAAAAATCGAGATCAGCTGCGGCGCGAAGACATACATGCCCACGCCGATCAGCTCCGCCAGCGTGATGGAGACCAAAATGCCGAAGCGCGCGCCCTTCTTCGCACGGTCATACTGCATCGCGCCGAGGTTCTGGCCGGTGTAGGTAGTCAGAGCCATCGTAAAGCTCGTGATCGGCAGGAAAGCAAAGCCCTCCAGCTTGGAATACGCGCCGTATCCGGCCATGGCCAGCTTACCGAAAGAGTTGATATTGCTCTGCAAAATGACGTTCGCCAGACCGATGACCGAGTTCTGCACGCCGGACGGCAGACCATAGCGCACCATCTGTCCCAGCATCTCCCTGTCGAAGCGCAGTTTGCGCCACTGGAGCTGATAGGGCATCCCTTTCTTGCTCAGGTGGATCAGGCAGAGCACCATACTGATAGCCTGCGAGATCGTCGTAGCGACCGCCGCTGACCATACGCCCCAGTGGAAGCCAGCGATGAAGAGCAGGTCGAGGGCGATGTTGATGAGGGACGAGAGAATCAGGTAGTAGAGCGGACGGCGGCTGTCACCAAGGGCGTTCATGATGCTCTTGCAGGCGTTGTAGAGTACGACGGCCAGCACGCCTGTAAAATAGTAGCGGAAATAGGAGATGGCCTCCGGCAGAACCTCCGGGTCAGTTCCCATCCAGCGCAGGATCGTCGGCGTGAAGGCGACGCCGCAGACCGTCAGCAAAATACCGCTGCACATGCTGACGAGGATGTTTGTATGGATGGCACGGGAAACACGGTCGTGGTCGCCAGCGCCGAAATAGCGCGAAATGGTGACGCTTGCGCCCATGGTCACGCCCACAAAGAAGCTGATGAGCAGGAAAATCAGCGGTCCGGACGAACTGACGGCCGCCAGCGCCCCGTCGCCGAGGAAACGGCCGACGATCAGCGTATCCGCCGTGTTGTAAAGCTGCTGAAATATCTGGCTGAGCAGCACAGGGACAGCAAACGATACGATCAGCCGCCACGGGCTGCCGTGTGTCATGTCCCGGGTCGTACTCTGCACAAAACATCCTTCCCTTCCCAACGGAATTACCGCGCCGCAGCGCAGTAATCGATATCATAGCAAATTCCGTCGAAAAAAGCAAGTCTGTACCCCGCCAAATGCACCACATCTTGCAGGTATTACGTATCATTGCAGCATTCATTTATTTCTCTCAATCAACACGGTATATTCATCCACAGCACTTTCCAGATCAGCAATCGGAAGATACTCGCCAAGGACGATTGTTGTGCCGGGTTCCTGCCGCAGGGCATTGAGAAAGATTTTTTGAATATGCGAAAACCGATTGACTAATTCTGTTTCTCCGGCCAATCCAAGCATGGTAATGCCATCTAAAAGGAAAGGCCGGAACAGGGTGTTCAACGTAGAACGCAGCTCTCCCACGGTTCTTGGAGTGCTGCACACATTCTTGATTTCTGCAAGTTCTTCTGAATGGCTGGGATAGATTCATCCATATACCGATGCAAATTAACTGGTTTGGGATTGATTTGCACCAGTGTTGCAATCTGTATCATATGTCTGCACTGATCCGAAAGGAACCTTGCTGCCGGAGATCGGCGCTTTCCTGGAACGGAAGAAATACCGTATCAAGTGCCTCAACCTGATAAACTTCCGAAAATCCATGAAATACAACCCACTGGCCTACATTCGGTCAGAGAAGGATATCTTAAAGCTGGTGAACGCCTTGATTATGAACACGAAGGGAGAAGGCGAAAAATCTTCGGAAGATTTCTGGGTCAAAGCGGAACGCCTCTATTATTCCGCGCTGATCGGCTACATCTGGTACGAGGCCACGGAGGAAGAAAAGAACTTCATCACACTTCTGGACCTTATCAATGCCAGTGAAGCCAGAGAAGATGACGAAACTTATCAAAGCCCGGTGGACCTGCTCTTTTCTCAACTGGAGGAACGGGAGCCGGACCACTTCGCCGTCAAGCAGTACCGCAAATTCAAGATGGCGGCGGGTGATATATGCTCTAAGTGACTTCTTAATCATGATTTTGTCATGGTTAGTGAAGCAATCACTTAGAGCATTTTTGTTTCAGGAGGTACAGCCATGAGAAATGAAAAAATTACCCCACTGTACGAGCGCCTGAGCCGGGACGATGAGTTACAGGGCGAGAGCAACTCCATATCCAACCAAAAACAGATGTTAGAGGATTTTGCCCGCCGGAATGGGCTGCCCAACCCTACGCACTTTACCGATGATGGTATCTCAGGCACCCGTTTTGACCGCCCCGGATTTTTGGCGATGATGGAGGAAGTGGAGGCAGGGCGTGTAGAGGCAATCGTCATCAAGGACATGAGCCGGTTAGG
>OLOK01000108.1_pt1 | contig 71870 bp, 62 predicted proteins | sample 1672591 | NCBI WGS metagenome assembly OLOK01 (sample SAMEA3136703, study PRJEB25190) | human gut metagenome | biome: human gut; feature: human-associated habitat; material: faeces | place: Austria | collected 2013 | reverse complement strand
ATTATATTTTTATTTTGTCAATAGTTTTTATAAAAATTTATAAAAATATTTTTAAACTGAAATTTTAAAGCTAAAATTGAAAAAGCCCTGACTATTGTTATATCAGAGCTTTTCCTGTATTTTTTAGAATTGGTCAGTATAAATACTGTGATTTCATTTGGACTTTATACTATATCAAACTTCAACTGGCCTGCCTTAACCCCCACTTTCAAGGTCTGACCAGCTTGTAAATCACCAGTTAATAGCAGTTCTGCTAGTTTGTCTTCAACTTTGGTTTGCAGAGTTCTACGAAGAGGTCTAGCCCCCATTTCTACATCATAGCCTTCTTTAGCTAGTAGTTTCAAGGCACTAGCTTGGAATTTTAGTTCGATATTCTTTTCAGCGAGACTGGCAACCAGAGGCTTAATCATCACTTTGACAACCTCCTGCATATGGTCAGCAGACAAGCTATGGAAGACGACTTTTTCATCAATCCGGTTAATAAATTCTGGACGGTAAGCCTTTTTAAGCTCTTCTAACATTCGTTTTTCCATATTTGCATGGTCTAAACGGATGTCACGAGCCCCAAAGCCAACTGTCTTATCATCACGCAGACTGGTCGCGCCTAGGTTACTGGTCATGATAATAATCGTATTTGAAAAATCAATCTTTCTTCCCTTACTATCAGTTAATACACCATCATCTAGAACCTGCAGAAGGACATTGAAAATATCCGGATGAGCTTTTTCCACTTCATCAAATAAGAGGACGGAATATGGTCGGTTGCGAACTTTCTCTGTTAATTCGCCTCCTTCTTCATAGCCGACGTAGCCTGGGGGTGCCCCATTGAGACGGCTAGCAGCAAATTTCTCCATGTATTCACTCATATCAAAACGAATGAGAGCTGATTCGTCGTCAAAGAGAGTTTCTGCCAAAGCCTTAGCCAACTCGGTCTTACCAACTCCAGTCGGCCCCAAGAACATAAAGGAACCAATCGGTCGCTTATTCGCTCGAATACCTGACTGGTTACGACGGATAGCACGACTAATAGCTGAGATAGCTTCATCTTGACCAATCACCCGCTTATGCAATTCTTCTTCTAAGTGCAAATACTTTTTAGCATCTGTCTGAGTCAATTTTTGGACTGGAATACCAGACAGGCGACTGAGAGTTGTCAAAATGTCTGTTTCCTCTACCTTCAAATTACTTGATAGAGGTTGATTTTCTTCCTTGATCAAGCGACCAAGCTTATTGAACTGACCAGCTATAATTGCTCGATCTGCTGGGCTCAAATCCTCTTGCGCATGACTCTGAGCCCCATTGTTACGCACTGTAGCACTCGCTTCATCTAACAGATCTATTGCTGAATCCGGCAGATGCTTGCTTGTCAAATAACGATGAGCATATTTCACAGCTATTTCAATTGCTTGATCTGTAATCGTTACCTTATGATGGGCTTCATAGTTTTCTTTTAGCCCCTTAAGGATAGCAATACTGTCAGCCACACTTGGTTCTTCAATACTGATCTTAGCAAAGCGCCGAGATAGAGCAGCGTCTTTTTCAATATGCTTTTGGTATTCTTCTTGAGTTGTAGCTCCTATCGTACGCAGTGTTCCGCGAGCCAGAGCAGGTTTAAGGATATTCGCAGCATCCATCGTAGAGTCAATACCGCTACCAGACCCCATAATAGTATGAAGCTCATCGATAAAGAGGATGACCTTACCATCTTTCTCAATATCGTCAATGATATTGTTCATACGCTCTTCAAAATCCCCACGGAAACGAGTCCCTGCCACTACATTCATTAAATCAAGCTCTAGAACCCGCATTTTGGCTAGTTCGTGCGGAACTTGACCAGAAGCTACACGCTGGGCCAAACCGAGAGCTAGAGCAGTTTTACCAACTCCAGCATCCCCAACCAAAACAGGATTATTCTTCGTCTTGCGACTGAGAACCTGAATCATCCGAGAGATTTCCTGATCTCGACCAACAACAGGCTCTAGCTGACCTGAACGAGCTAATTCCGTCAAGTCTCGTGTGTAATCTTCTAGACCACCACTCTGAGTAGGTGGCATCCCCATCATGTTTGCCATGTTTTGCTTGGCTTGATTAAAACCTTTATGAAGACTGCGGATTGCTTTTAAATCATTCTTAGTCCAGCCAGACTTTTGTTCCAGGTTTCTCCGCAAATCATTAATACGCAAGACTCCTTCTTTGTCTTCATAACTAAAGCCGACAAATTCTAAAATACGAGTTGCTAGGGTTCCTCTGTCGCTGATGATAGCGTATAAGATATGTTCAGTTCCGACTTCCTTTGCGTGAGTAGCTTCGGCTATAGCTTTTGCCTCCTTAAAAAGAGTCGTCAAGCGATGAGAAAAAGGCAGGATACTAAATTGCCCTTCCTTCTGATAAGACTTTCCTACTACATGGTAAGCAGCATCCTCAAAATGATCGATTTCCAGCGGATAATCGTTTAAAACTGAGCCTGCTACGCTGTACGGATAATTAGAAAAAGCAATCAAGAGATGCCATGACTCTAAATACTCAGATTCAAAATGGCTAGCCAATTGCTGGGCTTCTTCTATACTAACAATCAAGGCTTTTGAATATTTCATTTCGATTTAAGTTCCTTTTCTATCAAGTTGCTGTAATACTTTCTTTAACATACGAGCGCGAATTATTGGAGCATCTACTCCTAAAACACAATCAGACGATATAGCCAAAAGAAGGTTGCCTTCACGTTCCGACATAATTCTTTCATCAAACAAGAGTTGAACAATATCTGTAAAGAACTGTTGGCTCACTTGCTCTCCAATACGATCGAACAACTCACATATCATCTGATGGCGGTCAGAAAACTCAACCTTTCCGATTCGAATGTAGCCACCGCCACCTCGCTTACTTTCGACAACGTAGCCCCGGCTTTCAGTAAAGCGAGTCTTAATCACATAATTAATTTGACTGGGAACGACCTGGAAGACATCAGCCAACTCGCTCCGCTTCAACTCAACCATACCTGCCTGCTCTAAAATTGCTTTAATATAGGCTTCGATATTATCTGAAGTATTCTTACCGCTCATGATCTTCCTTTCTAGTCAATCTCATTATTTTTAATCGCTCTTTCACTCAACATTAGACACTGATTTCTAGCTTCACAAAAGCATCTTTGACATTGACTATCTTTGACTAACATTATACCGAAAAAGTCCTTATTTTGAAAGGAAAAGGGATGGTAAAAGGTCTGATAATTCAAACTAGTGAAAAAGCTTTAAAAAAGAGCAGATTCTCGATTGTAACCGCTTGCAATTAACTTTTAAAGCGTTATAATATAGGTGGAAATGTACAGAAAGAATAGGTACCTTACCTATTCACAATTATCTCAAAAGGAGGATTGTCCAATGACGCTAGATTGGCTCACTTATACTCGCCACGTGCTCACTTGGTTGCTTTCAACCTTGTTCCTATACACAGTATTTTCTGCCCATTATGTCAATGTCCAGATTGCCATATTGGTTGCTTGCTTCTTTATTCCCTTCTTATTTGAACAGGCCAAGATGAAACAGAAAACAAAGTGGACTCTTAATCTACTTATTACACTCGCTACTGTGATAGGAATCCTATTCACTCAGAAGTTTAGAATTACTTTTACCTATTCTCAAATTACTCATCTCTTAATTTTTGGTATTCTTCTAATTTTTATTGATGCTGTGATTTCACATAGCAACTTGATGAGAAGAGTGGCTAAATAGCATAAAGCACATTAGAAAGCTTTTGATATATACAAGAGCTTAAGCTTATAAAGATAAAAACGGGACAAAAATCAATCTTGTCCCGTTCTTTTTATGATAGTAGATTCTTAGTTTTGTCCAAGAGCTGCTGCCATTGTTGCTGCAACTTCTGATTCAAAGTCGTTAGCGGCTTTTTCGATACCTTCACCAACTTCAAAGCGAGCGAACTCAACTACTGAAGCATTTACTGATTCAAGGTAAGCTTCAACTGTCTTGCTGTCATCCATGATGTAAACTTGTGCAAGAAGTGTGTATGCTTGGTCAACTTTAGTGTTGTCAAGCATGAAGCGATCCATTTTACCTGGGATGATCTTGTCCCAGATCTTTTCAGGTTTACCTTCAGCAGCCAACTCAGCCTTGATGTCTTCTTCAGCTTGAGCAACAACTGCATCAGTCAATTGAGCTTTTGATCCATACTTCAAGTGCGGAAGAGCTGGTTTACCAACCATTGCGCGGCTTTCGTTATCTTGATCAATAGCATGGTTCAATTGTGCTAATTCATCTTTAACAAATTGCTCATCCAATTCTTTGTATGAAAGAACTGTTGGTTTCATCGCAGCGATATGCATAGAGATTTGTTTAGCAAGAGCTTCGTCTCCGCCTTCGATAACGGAGATAACACCGATACGGCCACCATTATGTTGGTAAGCACCGAAGTGTTGTGCATCTGTTTTTTCGATCAAAGCAAAGCGACGGAATGAGATTTTTTCTCCGATAGTTGCAGTTGCAGATACGTATGCAGCTTCAAGAGTTTCACCTGAAGGCATTGTCAAAGCAAGTGCTTCTTCGTTGTTAGCTGGTTTGCCTTCAGCGATTACTTTCGCAGTTGCATTTACCAAGTCAACAAATTGAGCATTTTTTGCAACGAAGTCAGTTTCAGCGTTTACTTCAACTACTGCTGCAACATTACCGTTTACATAAACACCTGTCAAACCTTCAGCAGCAACACGGTCAGCCTTCTTAGCTGCTTTTGCCATACCTTTTTCGCGAAGCAATTCAATCGCTTTTTCGATGTCACCATCAGTTTCAACTAGGGCTTTCTTAGCGTCCATGACACCAGCACCAGATTTTTCACGCAACTCTTTAACAAGTTTAGCTGTAATTTCTGCCATTTTGATTCTCCTATATTTTTTAAAAATAGGAGGGCCGGGCTAAGCCCCGCCCTCCTAGGTAATTACTAATTATTTGAATTAAGCGTTGTCGCCTTCTACAACTTCAACGATTTCTTCGATTGAGTCTGCTTGAGTTTCAGTTGCAGCCAATTCAGCTTCTACTGACTCAACACTGTCTTCACCTTGACGACCTTCGATAATAGCGTCAGCCATTTTCGCAGTGATCAATTTAACAGCGCGGATAGCGTCATCGTTAGAAGGAATGATTACATCGATGTCGTCTGGATCTGTGTTTGTATCAACCATCGCAACCACTGGGATACCAAGCTTTTTAGCTTCTTTAACAGCGATTTGCTCTTTATGTGGGTCAACCACGTACATTACATCTGGGATGCGTGGCATTTCTTCGATACCACCCAAGAATTTTTCAAGACGTGCACGTTGTTTGTTAAGAAGAGCTACTTCTTTCTTAGGAAGAACTTCGAAAGTTCCGTCTTCTTCCATACGTTTGATTTCTTTCAAACGAGCTACACGTTTTTGGATAGTAGACCAGTTTGTAAGAGTTCCACCCAACCAACGGTGGTTGATGTAGTATTGACCAGCGCGTTCTGCTTCATCTTTTACAGCTTCAGCAGCTTGCTTTTTAGTACCAACAAACAAGATGATTGCATCGTTTGCAGCTGCATCACGGATGAAATCGTATGCTTGGTCTGCATATTTTACAGTTTGTTGCAAGTCAATAACGTGGATACCGTTACGCTCTGTGAAGATGTACTTAGCCATCTTAGGGTTCCAGCGACGAGTTTGGTGACCAAAGTGAACACCAGCCTCAAGAAGTTGTTTCATTGAAATTACTGCCATGAGTAAATTCTCCTTTTTGTTTTTTTCCTCTTTTAGATTTCAGCTCGCAGGACAACCCGAGGGCAACAGTCCCACAATTCATCTAAAATGAGTATTTTGCCATTTGCACGGCATCTATTATGATAACAGAATTTCAAGGATTTGACAAGCTCTTTTGCTTTATTTTTCCTCGAAAACCTTGATTTTATCAGCATTTATTTTTCTGGTTTTCAGTATTATTTCATTTTCTTAGACTCAAGTGTATTGACGAAAATCCTTTTTTAAGGTAAAATAGTAAAGGTTGAGGCGGTATAGCCAAGTGGTAAGGCACGGCTCTGCAAAAGCTTGATCGTCGGTTCAAATCCGTCTACCGCCTTAAAGATATGATTTTATCTTGTATTATACGACAAAAAAGCCCTGTTTCACGGGCTTTTTTATATTTTTGTCCGTTTAAATTAAGTTAAAAACTAAAAATATTTGGGGCAGATTTGGGGCGAAGTATTATTTGCGCTCATTTCGTTCCATCTCATACATCCGCACCGAATGTAACACGAGATCACGATACTTCCAAGTGGAAATCAGATACTCAATAACCTCTTGGTCCTCCATCTTGCATTCTATAATTAATAATAACTTGACCGCCTTATATTACCTGATTTATCAGGAAGCAACTGAACATAAAGCTCGTAAAATCGGGCTTTTTTCTTTTCCGCTAGATTTTAAGCTTATCTCTTAAGTTAGGATTCAAAAAGAGGCTGAGATATTCTCTCAGCCTCTTTTTATAGCATTTTTACTAATTCTCTGTTTTGAGAAAAGCAGTAGAATTAAAGACAAATGCCTTCTATTTTTTCAACCTAATTCTTAGTGTTTTTTACGACGGAAGTTAAAGAAGGCTGTTACACTTGCAAGAACAAGTCCTAATAGAGCCGCAAGGCCATTTGCATGTTCACCAGTGTTTGGAAGATTCTTCTTCTCTTCTGCGTTTCTATTTACTCTAGAGTATTGAGGTTGTTGTGGACGGTCTGTTTGACCTGATTGACTACTTGTAGCAGCATCTGATCCTGGTTTCGCTTGATCTTTAGGATCTTGAACTTTACCAGTTGAATCCTTTTGACCTTGTCCTTTAGAATCTTGAGCTTTGTCTGATGGATCTTTTTGATCTTGACTAGCATTTGATTGGCTGCTACCAGATTCCTTAGTACCAATTTCAACTACTTGAGTGATTGGTGTTTTCGTAATCTGTTCGTCTCTGACAACTCGGCTTGTTTCAACACCATTTGTCTTAGTAATTGTGTAGACAACAGTCTTTTCACCATCAACACCAGCAATCTTGATCCGTTTTGTTCCTTTTGGAAGATCTGGATTGCTTAAAGTGATAGTGCCATGGTAAATTACTTGAGTTTCAGTCACGTTTTCAGTTGTAACAACTGGAGCAGTAGCTTTCTTAGTACCTACTTCAACAACTTCATCAACTGCTGGAGTTGTGATAGTGTTGGATTTCTCTACACGACCTGTTTCAACACCGTCTGCGTAGGTTACCGTGTAAACAATGGTACGAACACCCTTCTTACCTGGGGTTGTCACATTACGGACACCTTCTGGAAGGGCTGGATTTGGAACTTCTTTGACTTGGAAGTCTACTTCTTCAGTCTTAGTTTCTTCCTTAGTGGTAATGACTGGGCCTGTACCTTCTTCGATGACTTCGTCAACGGCTGGTTTTGTCACAGTTTCTGACTTCTTAACCTTGCTAACTTGTATGCCATCAGCTTTCGTAACTGTGTAAGTTACTTCCTTCTCTCCATCTACACCTTGAACTTTTGTGTTTCTTGTGCCTTTTGGTAGAGCTGGATTTTTAACTGTTGAAGATCCATAAGGGATTGGTTCTTTGACTGTAAGTTCCTGAGTTGTAATCTTTGGCTGAGGTTTTGGTGGTTCACCATTTAGAAGGGCTTGAGCTTTTGCTTTTAAAGCTTGGTAACGAGCTTCGTACTTGGCAAAGCCTTTCTTTCCTTCTTCACTCTTGATCGCATTAACTGCAGTAGTATGGTACCCTTCTGCATCTTCCAAAGCATACTGCAAACTTTCCTTAGTATCTGAATCATCTGGATTGAATTCATTGATTGCTTTTTCAAATTCATCCATTTGATTTTTAAAGTTCGCTGCTGCTTGAGCTTCTGCTACATCTGGAATTTCCTCATCCTCACCAGGCTGTTCCTCTGCATAGACAGTAGGAACGTGTGTCAGCTCAGGATATTTATAAACGGCTACTGCTCCCAAAGCATTAACAGCTAGCACTGAGATTCCTAACTTAATTAACTTTTTTCTATCCATAATGATTTTCCTTTAATCTTTTTCCTAATAATACGATAGTAACCAGAAGAGCATAGCTCTCCTGGACTATCTTACATTAATGCTTTGGTTTTCTTCTCAAAAGAAGTCCCATCAGCACAAGGATCATTCCGATAATCACCTCATTTACCATAGTAGCAGAAGTACCTGTTTTTGGCAAGATATTCTTAGGTTTTTCTGGCTCTGGTGTTGGTGCCGGTGGCAAGTCACCCTTAGGCGCTGGTGGCGTATCAGGTGTAGTTGGTGGCGGCGTATTCGGTGATGTCGGTGGTGTATGTGGTGTTGTCGGCGGTGTATTTGGCTCTGGCGGATAAACGTTTACTGTATTCGTTACTTTCGGTTTATCGTTGAAGGTTACAGTAGCCTTATTCGGAATCTTCGTCTCATTATTCTCTTTGTTCAGGTAGCTAGACAAGTCTGCTCCGTCTTTAATAGATGAATAGATGATGACGCGGAAGGTGCTACCCTTCAAGGCTTCCAAAACAGCCTTATCAGTAACTTCAACGGTAACTTTCTGACCTTCTACAGTTACTTTGGCGATTTTCGCAAGAGCTTCATCCGTGATCTCACCCTTGTCATTCACTGTTGTGAATGCTTCGAGAGCTTTTTCGAGTTTCTCTTTGCTCTCTTTCAGTTGTTCAAGGTTCTTATTCAGTTTATCTTGTTCAACTTTTTGTTCTTCAGGTGTTGCAAGGTTACCAGCTTTCGCACCATCTGCTTTCAGTTGTTCCAATTCAGCTTGTGCTGCTTTGAGGCTTTCTTCAAGGGCTGCCACTTCAGCGTTATTGTCTGCTGGAGCAGGTGTCGCTGTAGCATTGCCTGCGTCAGAATCTGAAGCTGGAGCTGGAGTTGCAGGCGCAGCTGCAGCTTTTTCTTTGGCTGCTGCCAATTGAGCTGTTAGCTCTTCTACCTTCTTCTCAGCTTCTGCCAGTTTCTTAGCAAAAGTACCATTTGTCTCTTTGCCTTCGAGCTCTTTCAGGTCGCTTTCTGCTTTTTCAATCTTAGCAGTAATCTTCGCAATGGCTTCTGCGACTTTATTTTCCTCTACCTTAACAGCTACACGGTCCACTTTCAGAACTTTTTCAAGTTCATCTGTTACCGTAAAGCTATTCAATTCGGTCTTCACATCACGGCCTTGAGCATCTTTGATAGGGTTGCCTGATTCATCAACTGGATCAGTTGGCACCTTCGCTGTCACATCAAAGCGGAAGCCTTCCTTGAGTTCTTTCAGACGGTAAGCAGTTGATGGGTTAGATCCATCAGCCGGACCTACTGTCTTAGCTGGTTCGTTTGGTTTTGGTTCCTCAGGTTTTTCTGGGTCCCGTGGACGAACGGTTACTGGGTTAGATTCTTTTGTGCCGTTCTTGCCATTGCTATCCTTGAAGGCAATTGTCGCCTTGTTTGGAACAGTTTGGTTTTCGTAAGCTGATAAGTCACTATCTGCTTTCAGCTTAGCTGGAATGTAAAGTTGGATTTCTTTATAGCCACTGATACGAGCGAAGTCTTTCACTGTTACAGTAACTGTATTGCCTTCCACTTTTGTTTCCACAGCGTCTGTTGCATAACCATCCACGTAAGCTACAGGAGTTCCTGTAATTTCAAGAACTGGTTCCAAAGTATCCGTAACGGTGAACTCTTTGTAGAGGCGGATATCTTTTGGAATTTGTGTGTTGACATTGTACATGTAAGGAACATCACGGTCAACATCTAAGTGATCCAATGTACGGTTAATCTTCTTCGTAACCTCTGGTCCAGGTTGTTTTGGAACTTCGACCGTAACTGGCTTAGTTTCTTTCTTGCTTGCTGGATTATTGTTAATCAAGTAAGAAGCTGTATTTGGTACAGAGTAGCTATTAGCTGTTTCATATGGAGTTAAGTCTGCGTCCGCTTTAATCTTCGCTTTGAAGGTTACTTGGACTTTCTTACCACCATTTGCTTTGACAGTCTCTTCTGGGAAGGTTACTTCCAGAGTTTGACCGTTTTTCGCTACAGCTGCGTCTGCTTTCTTACCGCCAAGAGTGACTTGGACATCACCGGCAAATTCAAGAACTTCTTTCAATTCATCGGTAACTGTGAAGCCTGTCGCATCTTGAGGCATAGTTGTATGAATGTTGTATGTGAATTCTTCTGTCCGATCTGCAATTGTTTCAGAAGGTTTTGAATTCACATCTTTTTCAATCGGTGGCTGTTCTGGTGATGGAGGAGTGACAGGTACTTCGTTAGAGTCCTTCGTTACAGCTGGTTTGTTAGGGAAGCCAACTGTGTAAGAAGCCTTATTCGGTACTTCTGCCTTGTCCGCTTTCATGTAAGCTGACAAGTTTGCACCCTCTCTGATCTTAGCCTTGAAGTTGAGGACAACTTCTTTACCACCGTTTGCTTTCACCTGGTCTTCTGTCAGGGTCAACTTGATGATTTGACCGTCAGTTGTAATCTGGTCTGCCTTCAAGTCTTCACCTGCTAGAGTCGCAGATGATTCACCCGCAAACTCAAGAACATCTTCCAGCTTATCGCTGATAGAGAAGGCTGTCGCATCTTGCGGTACAGTAGTCTTCACAGTGTAAGTGAAGACATCGTCACGGTTAGCTAATGTTTCAGCTTCTTTACCGTTTACTTCCTTCTTCAGTTCTGGTTCAGTTGGGGTTGGTGGAATGACTGGAACTGGTTTAGAACTTTGTTCTGTTCCTGGGTCATTGTTAAAGTTGTATTTAGCGGTGTTGTAAATCCGTGTCGTACCATCTTTTTCGATGTAGTCTGACAGGTTCGCTCCCGCCTTGATCTTAGCCTTGAAGCTGACATGAACTGCTTTGCCTCCTAGGGCTTTCGCTTCATCTTCTGTCAGTTTGACTGTGATCTTCTGACCTTTAATGGTAATGTGGCTGGCATCTAGTGGTTGACCATCTACCGTTGCACTTGCTTGGCCATTTTCACCTGAGAATTCTAGGACTTTCTCAATCGTATCGTAGACTGCAAAGCCTGTAACATCAAGCGGCACAGTTGTGTCGATTGTGTAGGTGAATTCTTCATCACGAGCTCCCAAGTTAGCTGATTCAGCTTCATTGACCTTCTTCTCAATCGGTGGATTTTCCGGACTTGGAGGAGTCACTGGGACTTCATTAGAATCCTTAGTTACGCCTGGGTTGTTCGGGAAGTCCACTCGGTAGCTTGCCTTATTCGGAATGCTAGTCTTACCATCTTTAATGTAGCCAGATAGGTTGACACCTTGGCGGATCTTAGCTGTGAAGGTTAGGTTCACATCTTTACCACCATTGTTCTTGACTTGTTCTTCGGTTAGGTTCACAGTAATGGTTTGACCATTAATTGAGATACGATCGGCATCAAGAGCTTGGCCATTTAGGCTAGCAGTCGCACGACCTGTTCCATCCGCAAATTCAAGAACGTCTTTCAGTTCATCATTGATAGAGAAGGCTGTTGCATCAAACGGTACTTTCGTATTGATGTGGTAAGTGAACTCATCGTTACGGTTAGCCAGTGTTTCCTCTTCCTTACCATTGACATCCTTCTTAATTTCAGGTTCTTCTGGAGTTGGAGGCGTTACTGGTACTCGATTCGAATCCTTATGGATTTCTGGACGATTTGGGAAGCCTGCTGTGTAAGAAGCTGTATTCGGGATGCTAGTCTTACCTTTTTCAATGTAGGCAGACAAGTTCGCACCTTCACGAATCTTAGCCTTGAAGGTCAAGGTTACTTCCTTACCACCATTTGCTTTCACTTCGTCTTCTGTCAGAGCCATAGAGATTGTTTGGTCTGCAACATTGATACGGTTGGCATCAATTTCTTGACCATCAAGAGTCGCTGTTGCTTGACCTTTCTCACCTGAGAATTCTAATACTGGTACAAGAGTATCTGATACTGAGAAGGCTGTCGCATCTCGTGGTACAGAAGTTGTTACTTTATAAGTAAACTCTTCATAACGTTCTTTCAGCGTTGCTTCTGGCTGACCATTCACTTCTTTCTTAATACCAGGTTCTTCTGGGCTTGGTGGAATCACTGGAACTGGTTCTGTGCTCTTTTCTGTCTTCGGATCATCGTTGATGATGTATTTAGCAATGTTAGGAATCCGAGTTACGCCGTCTGCTTCAATGTAGCCTGCCAGGCTGACATTCTTACGAATCTTAGCCTTGAAGCTTACATGAACAGCTTTATTGCCGTATTTCTTCACTTGATCCTTCGTCAGAGTCACTGTCAGAACTTGTTTATCTACAGTGATTTGTGAATCTTCGATCACATCTTTGTCACCATCTACTGTGACTTCTGCTTGGCCTTTCTTACCTGAGAATTCAAGAACGTCTTTCAATTCGTCGGTAATCTTGAAGCCAGTCGCATCGACAGGTACTTTCGTATCGATGGTGTAAGTGAATTCTTCATCACGGCTGTCCAGAGTTGCGGATGGCTTGTTATTAACCTTCTTCTCAACTGGTGGATTTTCTGGTGATGGAGGAGTCACTGGAACGATGTTTGAATCTTTCTCAACTTTTGGACGATGTGGGAAGTTAGCCACATAAGACGCTTTGTTAGGTACACGCGTTGCGCCGTCTGCTTCGATGTAATCTGCTAGGTTTGCACCTTCACGAATCTTAGCTTTAAAGTTGAGGACAACTTCTTTACCACCGTTTGCTTTCACTTGAGCTTCAGTCAACTCAGCACTGATGGTTTGGTCTTTCAGCTTGATTTGTTTTGCATCCAGCTTTTCACCATTGACTGTGAGAGATGCTTCTGCATCTTCGCCTGCAAATTCAAGTACTGGAACTAAACTATCGCTGATAGAGAAGGCTGTCGCATCTTGCGGTACAGTAGTCTTCACAGTGTAAGTGAAGACATCGTCACGGTTAGCTAATGTTTCAGCTTCTTTACCGTTTACTTCCTTCTTCAGTTCTGGTTCAGTTGGGGTTGGTGGAATGACTGGAACTGGTTTAGAACTTTGTTCTGTTCCTGGGTCATTGTTAAAGTTGTATTTAGCGGTGTTGTAAATCCGTGTCGTACCATCTTTTTCGATGTAGTCTGACAGGTTCGCTCCCGCCTTGATCTTAGCCTTGAAGCTGACATGAACTGCTTTGCCTCCTAGGGCTTTCGCTTCATCTTCTGTCAGTTTGACTGTGATCTTCTGACCTTTAATGGTAATGTGGCTGGCATCTAGTGGTTGACCATCTACCGTTGCACTTGCTTGGCCATTTTCACCTGAGAATTCTAGGACTTTCTCAATCGTATCGTAAACTGCGAAGCCTGTAACATCAAGCGGTACAGTAGTGTCGATTGTGTAGGTGAATTCTTCATCACGAGCTCCTAAGTTCGCTGACTCAGCCTCATTGACCTTCTTCTCAATCGGTGGATTTTCCGGATTTGGAGGAGTCACTGGGACGATGTTTGAATCTTTATGGAAGTTAGGATCGTTAGGGAAGGCAGCGTTATAAGACGCTTGGTTATTGATGACTGTCTTACCTTTTTCAATGTAGCCAGACAGGTTGGCACCTTGGCGAATCTTAGCCTTGAAGGTCAGAACAACTTCTTTACCGCCATTGTTCTTGACTTGGTCTTCTGTCAGAGTCAAGGTGATCTTTTGATCAGCGATAGAGATACGGTCTGCTTCTAAAGCTTCTCCATTAAGAGTAGCACTTCCAGCATCCGCAAACTCTAGAACATCCTTAATACTGTCATCAATAGAGAAGGCTGTTGCATCAAACGGAACATTTGTCTTCACTTTATAAGTAAAGATTTCGTCACGGTTAGCAAGAGTCGCTTCTTTTGCATCATTAACAGTCTTTTCAATCTCTGGTTTTTCAGGACTTGGTGGAGTCACTGGAACGATATTTGAATCTTTATGAACTCCAGGATTGTCTGGTAAATCTACATTATAAGAAGCTTGGTTATTGATAACAACTTTATCACCAACGACGTAGGCAGCTAGGTTGGCATTTGGACGAATCTTAGCCTTGAAGGTTAACTTAATTTCCTTATCTGCATTGGCTTTCAGTTCTTCTTGGTTCAGTGTAACTGTGATTGTTTGGCCATTGATCGCGATATGATCATCTGACAGTTTCTTACCATCTACAGTCGCTTCTGCCTGACCTTTCTCACCTGAGAAGTCCAAAACATCTTTCAGAGTATCAGTGATGTTGAAGGCTGTTGCTTCATAAGGAATCTTGGTTTTCACATGATAAGTGAATTCTTCATCACGTGCTTCCAAGGTTGCTTCAGCCTTATCATTGACATCTTTTTCAATTGGTGGTTGTTCTGGAGATGGAGGAGTTACTGGTACTTCATTGGAATCCTTATGGAACTTAGGATTATGATCGATGTCATAAGAAGCCTTGTTCGGGATCCGGATGCCTTGACCAGGAACTAGGTAATCCAGAAGGTTTGCTCCTTCACGGATTTTAGCCTTGAAGGTTACTTCGATAGACTTACCAGCATTAGCTTTCACTGCTTTTTCTGCAAAGGCCACTGTCAAGGTATTCTTATCTGTAGAAATAGTAGCTTGATCATTGGCAGCCTTGCCGTCAATCTTCACTTGGACATCGCCCTTGTTGCCAGCGAATTCAAGAACGGACTTCAGTTCATCTGTTACGGTGAATTCAGTCGCATTTGTTGGCATCGCTGTATTCAGACTATAAGTGAATTCTTCAAGACGGGTTTGCAGATTGTAACTGTCTGCACCGTTAACCTTCTTCTCAATTTCTGGAGTGTTTGGTGGTGGCGGTGTAACAGTAACTGGGTTAGAGAATTTCTCTGTTTCTGGATTGTCATTGACCACAAAGCTAGCTTTGTTTGGAATCGCTGCTTTATCTCCATTTGGATACTTAGCAACTAATTGGTCAACTGTGTAGCCAGATTTAATCTTAGCATCGAAGGCTACTTGAACAGCCTTGCCTGCATATTTCTTGACTTGATCCTTATCGAAGGTAACTGTCAGTTTTTGGCCTTTCTTCGCAACCGTCACATCTGTCACGGCTTGACCATCAATCGTTACAGTCGCATCTCCATCAAAGGTCAAGACTTCTTCCAAGGTATCAGAAAGTACAAACTTATCTGCTACAGTTGGAACTTTTGAATCCACTGTATACTTGAAGTTGCTTGTTAAGCTTGCCAAGTCTTCTTGATCCTTACCATTTACTTTCTTCGTAATTGGTGGAGGAGTCACTTTAACTGGCTCTGTTTCTTTTTCCTTAGACTCGTTATTCTTATTAGTATAAGTAATCTTAGCCGTGTTTGGAATTTCTGGAAGAACAGATTCTTTCTTCACTTTAGCGTGGATAACCAACTCAATTTCTTTATTTGCAAGATCGCTCGCTTTAGCAAAGTCCTTCATTGTTGCTGTAACAGTATTTCCTGAAACAGTAATATCGAAGAATTTCTTGGCTTCTTCAGAAATGCTTGGTTCTGGGTTCACCACTCCAAGATTTTCATCTAGAGTATCGGTGATGACAAATGATTTATATGTATCAATATCATTTGGCAAAGTGGTCTTAATATTGTAGGTGAAATCTGTTTCTGCAGCAATCGTTGCATTATCTTGATCACCGTTAATCTTCTTAGAAACATTTGGTTCTGTTGGTGGAGTCACCGTTACAGGAATTGTTTCTTTTTCACCTTTATGGTCGTTCTTATCCTTGAAGCTAAATGTCGCTTTGTTTGGAATGTTAGAACGAGTGACACCGTCATTAATTTTCGCTGGGATAACCAGTTCAATTTCTTGACCAGCTAGGGCACTTGCTCCGGCAAAGTTTTTCATTGTTGCCGTTACTTTTTGGCCACTGACAGTCACGTCAAAGAAGTCTGCAGCAGGACCGCTGATAACTGGTTTGTCTGCACCTTCATTAATAACGCTTAACTCATCTTCCAAAGTATCGGTAATCACAAATTCTTTGTAGGATGTGATATCACTTGGAAGTGTAGTCTTAACATTGTACTTGTATGGCTGACCAGTTGCAATATCCAAGTGATCCAAGTTTTCATTGATCTTCTTAGTTACTGGTGGAGGAGTCACCGTTACTGGATTAGACTCGACTTCCTTAGCCACATTGTTTTCATTAGTAAATGAAATCTTAGCCTTGTTTTCAATAGTCTTACCTGTCACACCAGCTTTTACTTTTGCTGGAATCGTCAGTTCAACGAATGAATATTTCGCGAGTTCTGCGAACTTACCTTCTTTCACTGTTGCAGTAACAGTTTGGCCATTTGTTTGGATTTCAAAGACATCTGCCAATGGACCGCTGATGCTTGCTTGTCCATCAAGTTCAAGATCGGCATCCAGCTTATCGCTAATGACAAATTTCTTGTATCCTGCTACATCACTTGGCACAGCTGTTGTGATGTTGTAAGTGTACGGTTGACCATCGAAGGTTACCAGACTATCCAAGGTGTTGTTAATCTTCTTAGAAACGGTTGGTTCTTTTGGTTTCGGTGGAGTAACCGTTACTTCTTTCGAAGTTTTCTTCTTATCATTTAGAATAACATCAGCTGTATTCGGAATGTTTACCGCACCATTCTTCTTATATTTAGAAAGGTCGGCACCTGGACGAATCTTAGCCTTGAAGATCAGTTCGATTTCCTGTACTTCACTTCCACCACGACGAGAGATCAAACGGTTCAGTGAAGTCAATTGATCCTTGTCTAATGTAATCTCAATTGTTTGACCATTGATTGAAATCGCTTTGGTTAAACCACTGTAAGACTTACCTGCTACTGTTACTTTAGCTGAATTTGGTACAATTTCAAGTTCATCTACAACTGTATCTGTCAAGGTGAACTTGTCAGCAATACCTGGCCACGGAGCAGTTACCTTGTATTCAAACTCTTCGCCATCTGCTTGTAAACCTTCGTGTTCTTTTTCGTTAACCTTCTTGTCTACTTCTGTATCAAGTGGTGGTTTAACATAAATTGGGTTTGAACGACGAATCGTACTTGCCTTGTCTTTTGTCTTGGCGTGTGCATCTTGGTTTGGTGAATCATCTTCACCATTCCACATGATGTTACCTTGGTTAACTAAACCGTAACCATTGTTGTTTTGTAAGATTGCCAAGTAAGCCTTGCTGGCTTGATTCTTACGGTACTCTTCTTTCAGGCGGACTGTCATCTTCAGTTTCGCCTTCTTCATGATCAGGTAATTATAATCCTTACCTTGCGGTGGAACATCTGCTACAACGACGCTTTGTGAGTTGCCTCCAGCATCTTGTTGTGTTACCACACGAGTCGGCCAGCTTTGTCCATCTGGACCTTGAGCAGAATGACTCACCACTTCCAAGCGGTAGTCAATTGGGTCTGTCAACATAACGTTCTTTTCAAATTCGTAAGGAACGTTATTGAAGTTGTAGTCGACAGTGTAAGTGAACTCTTCGTCTTTCTTGCTTAGTTGAGCAGAATAAGATGGTTTCTTAGTCAACTCTAACGGATCCGAAATGACACCAATATCGTTGCTAGCGTCCGCATCTTTCACAGTCTTCGTTGCACTTGGATAACAGTATTCCAGTTTTTGAACTTCTACTGTTTGATTCCGACCACCAATTGTACGTGTTTCGAAGTCACCTTCTTTAAATTTACCAGTCAATTCTGGAACTGTGATTTCTTCCTTCTCTGGAACATAATTCTCAGGAGGATCTACTTCACTATCTTCATCTGTCTCAGGTGCGCGAGCTTCCTTACTCAAGTCGTAGTCAAAGCTGTTTTTACCTGGGTTGAAGACACTATCTGGAACTGAGATTTTAACTTTGTTACCAGTCTGTGTGATTGTACCACGGATTTCCTTGCTAGGATCTGTTACTTTCGGAACGATCTTCTTACCATTGATTCGGATAGCATCTACCTTGTAGCCATCGGTGATATCAAACTCACCAGTGATATCATCTTTAACTAGAGCAGCCGCTACTGATTCCAAAATCTTTTGCGAGAATACATCAATGTTGTTTTGCTCATTAACATAGAAGGAAACATTCTTGCCGTTTACAACCTTGTCTGGTGAAGCCATGGATTGAAGTGCGTCGTGGAAGATGGCTTGTACTGAACGGTTGTCCCCAATATTAATCGTATTGCCAAAACCATTCAGATAAGCTGGACCATATTGATAGTATTTCTCAGTGAAGTTATCAACACGTTCCCAGAAACCTACAACCACAGAACCTTCTGAACCAACCGCCGCTTTCAGCTGATTGCCAGCCGCTTTCAATTCATTGGCACGACCAGTAATATCTTGAGCTGCTTCTGGATAGCTATCCACTCCCCAAGCTTTTTGAATAGCATCTGTTCTCGTCCAGCTCTTATCCATAACGACTGTGTTAGTCCCTGGCAGACGATAACCATTGGCTACCCCATCCGTTACTAGGAGGAAGACCGTCTTCCGACCGTTTTCCATATTCCCTTTGACACGGTTGTACTGAGCGATTGTATCATCAATCGCAGGAACAGTTGGGGTACCGCCATCGACAGCGATATTATCAATAAAGTTATGAACTTTATTTTGATCGCTTGTTAAGCCACTATTTCCATAGGTATAGTTTTTACCAGTTGAATTCGCATCAGTATATACATTCGCAGGGTTACCACTAAAATCATTGTTTTCAAAGTAACGCACCTGATCCAAACCTTGGTAAGAAGCTACGAAAACGCGGTCAGTTGTCCGAGGGTCGTCAGTCTTAACTAGATGAGGATCGTTCTCATCGTATTGTTCTGGACTAACATATGTTGTCAAACGTTTAAGAGCACGTTTTACACTTGGAATAGTTGTTCGGAATGATCCACTGGCATCCTGCAGGATAACCAAGTCAATTGGTTTCCGCGGAACTGTCCAGTCCGTTGCGTCCGTTTTTTCAATCTTACGATAACACCCATTTTGTGTGATCGTTGTATGCTCATCAATCCGTCTCGTCTCAATATTCAGAGGATCATCAGCTCGAACAACTGAAGTCCCTAGATTCAAGACGCTGGATGGCATTGACATCAACAGGACGGTAAATAGTATTAAAACCTTTTTCAAAAAATCTTTCATGCTATTTTAAAGCCTATATAATAGTAGAAACTTTTATACAAGCTCTCCCTTCTCTTTCTTTTATTTAAATCTCTTCTAGCTGTTTTTCAAGCGCTGCTTCATCGTGAAAGTCTGTCATTACTTTCTTTACCTTTTGATTCTCATCGACTAGATAAATCGTGGGGATAGATTGAACATGGAGGATATCCGCCGCTCGCTCATCTGTGTCATAGTAATATGGGAAAGTATAATCTTTTTCACTGATATACTGATCCGCTCTTTCTTTCGTTTCTCTTTTGGAATCAAGCATATCCAACATAACAAAATGAATTTTACCTTTATACTTTTCATATACTTTTTGAATCTCTGGTAACTGTTTTTGACAATCGGGACACCAGCTAGCCCACTCTACTACCAGCATGGGTTTATTATAAAACTCTGTACTCTTCTTTTGATACCCTGCTTGGTCTACCATTTCAAACTCTGGCAACTGCTGTCCTGTCAGCTCGTGTTCTACAGCTGAACTACCATCCTTCTGTGTCGATCCTTTGTTATGCCTGTTAGGACCTGCGATGTAAAACAAAGCAAAGATCGCTACCAGAATGACTCCAACAGTCAAAAAGGGTAGCCACCACTTTTCCTTTAACATATTCCCTCCTAGTTAAATTCCGTCTCTATCAAATTTTGACATAAGAGCAAGCGCTGTACAAATATCGATCTTTTCTTGCTAAAAAAAACATGAAAAAAGCCGTCATATACAATGCGCCAATTATATGGTTATTATACCAGTTTTTTTTTAGCATAACAACCATTTTGTCTGAAATTTATGCAAAATACTTTGAAAGATGACACTATTTATTAAAAGGAAAACGATTGCCTAAAAACTTAAAATTATCAGAATTTTTAAGTCGTTTTTCTTTCCTTTTTTGGACCTATATTCAAGCCAGTCGAAGGCTATTTTTTAGTCTTTGTCACAAAAAACACAACTTGAATACAAAAAAAGCAGATAGTGATCTGCTTTTTGTTTCTATTATAATTCTGCGATTTGGTTCAGGTTTACTTCTGCAATGGTGTCATTTCCAAACATAGAAATAACCATCTTAACTTTATTATTGTCAATCTCAGTAATTTTACCTGTATAATCTGTAAAGGCTCCGTCAATAATCCGAACGGTATCGCCAACCTTGACATGAATGTCAAATTCTTGAACGGTTTGTCCCATAGAAATCAGAATGTTGCGGATTTCTTCTTCCAAGAGTGGAGTCGGTTTAGAGCGGTTTCCGTGAGATCCGACAAATCCTGTTACATTAGGAGTGTTCCGAACAACAAACCAAGCCTCATCGGTCATGACCATTTCTACCAAAACATAACCTGGGAAGCGATTCTCTTCGATTTCCTTGGTCTTGCCATTTTTCTCTACTTGCACTGTCTGAGTAGGGATTTCCACGCGCAAGATATTTTCTAACATATTATATGTCTGAGCGCGTTGCAAGAGATTTTCTTTCACCTTGTTTTCATATCCAGAGTAGGTCTGCAGTACAAACCAGCCTTTATCAAAACTATCCATTTTATTTCCTTTCTTTGTTAGCAATTCTTAGTTTAGAAAATCATAAACTAAAACACTATAAAAAAGCCTAATGGCTTTTTCCGTTTTTTTATAGCTTTATTATATCATAAAAACTGGGAATGCCAAGAAGTTTACTGACAATTTTATCAAAAAAGACTGGGGAATTTCCCAGTCTCTAATCGACTTAAAAGAGATTCAACAAACGAAGCAGTCCGTGAGATACCAATAAGTCAAATAAATAGATAACCACAACAAAGAAGGCTGTATATTCCATAATCGAAATAAAATCAATCCAGCTTTGCTTCCCTGTTGGCCATGTTGTATCTTTTAAAACTGTAAAAGTGTCCTTAAGAAATTTCACAACTCTCTCCTATCTTGTTTCTTTATGAATAGTGTATTTATTACAATGTTTACAAAACTTGTTTACTTCTAGACGTTTTGGTTTTGGCGTACTACTCAATTTTATTGAGTAATTTCTCGATCCACAAACCGTACACGCCAGACTTGCTTTTTTTAATGCCATAACGCCTCCATCTTTCCAATTATAGCAGGATTTTTTTCTTTTGACAAGGTCTGGACGTCAATCCTTTGAAGCTTTTTTACTTCATCTAACGAACAGCTATTATTTTCGCTGGTGATTTGGTAAAATAGATGTCATAAAGGAGAAGAAAACGTGAAAACTGATCATTTAAAAGAAAGTAATAATATTGAAGACCGTCGCAATGAAGGGGGATCGGCTAGCTACGGGTCAGGCAATGCCCGAATGGGAAACGGAATATTGCGAATCCTGTTAGCACCTGGCAGTTTTAAAAGCAAGATTGTCCTAATACTACTCTTACTTTTCTTAGGGGGTGGTGCTGGTTTGTCTGGCATTTTTGACACAGGGACTTCCCACCACTATGAGTCCACCCAAGTTTCTCAGCAAAGCCATACTCAGGTAAATGACAAAGACGCCCAATTCGTCAGCAAGGTCTTAGGGACTACAGAAGTTTTTTGGACTCAAACCTTTGAAAAAGAAGGGAGAACCTATTATAAGCCCAAACTGGTCTTCTATACTGGTCAAACTAGAACTGGTTGTGGGGTCGGCCAGGCCTCTGCTGGACCTTTTTACTGTCCTAACGACCAAAAAATTTACCTAGATATTCGCTTCTACCAAGAGCTGACTACTAAGTATCGGGCAAGTGGTGACTTTGCCATGGCTTATGTTATCGCGCACGAAGTCGGACACCATATCCAAAACCAACTAGGGACACTTCAATCCTACCAGCAAATGGTGAGAGGAAAATCAGAAAAGGAAAAGAATGCTCTAAATGTTCGTTTGGAACTTCAGGCGGACTACTACGCTGGGGTCTGGGCTCGTTACATTGAACAAGAAAACTTACTAGATGTTGGCGATATTGAGGAAGCACTTAATGCAGCCCATGCAGTCGGAGACGACACCTTGCAAGAGCAGGCCTATGGCTATTCTGTGCCTGATAGTTTTACACACGGAAGTGCGGAGCAACGTATGCGTTGGTTCAAACGTGGTTACCAATACGGCGATTTTGAACACGGTGACACCTTCAGTGTACCTGATAAAGACCTTTAGGAAAATCCTAAAGGTCTTTTTATCTGATTGATTTACTGTGGCATATGCTTCTTGATTGATGAGCGCAAGCTAGAGTCTCAAGACATACACTTCTATAAATAATCCATCTATTGAGATAAGAAACTTACCAACCAAACCAGCTCTTGACTGTATCCCAAGCATTCTTAGCTTTACCTGGAATATCTGCCTCTTCGATAGCATTTTTAGCCTGATCGACAATCTCTTTTGCCTTATCCTGTACATCCTGTAAGAAATCATTGCCGCCTTGATTCTCGGTATTTCCAGTGCCATAGGTGTCTACTGGGGCAATACCATTTTGAGCATAGGTATTCTTTTCAGAGAATTTGGTTCCTTCCGTGTATGGCAGGACGCTATTGGCTACGTTTCGGAAAATCACGGAAGCCTCGTTAGCACTGGTTCCTGTCAGATAGTGGTTTTCATCTGTCTTTGGAAATCCTAGCCACTGACTGATAACAACGTCTGGTGTGTAGCCGATGACCCACTGGTCTCCAGATAAGTCAGGATTGAAATCTGTCTCAGTCGTCCCTGTCTTACCTGCCATCGTATAATTATATGGTGCTGCGTAGATTCCTGTTCCGTTTGAGAAGGTTCCCAACATCATACTGGTCATCTTTTTCGCAGTCGACTGATTGAGGACTCGAGTGGAGCTAGACTTGTGGGTCTTAACGATTTGACCACTAGCGTTTTCAATCTTAGTGATCAAGTGGGCATCATGCATGACACCATCATTCGCAAAAGCGGAGTAGGCCTGAGCCATTTGGAGAGGATTGGTATTCACACCTGCTCCCAACGCCACACTGAGATTTTGCTCAACCTTTTTCATATTCAGACCAAACTTTTGACCGTATTCAAAGGCTTTCTCTAGACCCAACTCTTTAACTGTTGCAACTGCTGGGATATTCAAAGAATCCGCCAAGGCTTGATACATAGGCACTGTCGGGCTAGTTTGAATGCCACCATAGTTATTGACCGTATAAGATCCATAGGTCGTCGTAGTATTGTCTAACTCTTTATCAGTTGACCAACCAGCTGCGATAGCTGGGCTATATACAACCAGTGGTTTAATGGTCGAACCTGGACTACGAGCTGACTGGGTCGCATAGTTAAAGGAACGGAAGCCGGCCGTCTGACTGTTAACCCGACCGACCAGGGCTCTCACCCCTCCAGTCTTGGGATCCAAGGCCACACTTCCCGATTCTGCCCGTGTTCCATCTGCTTCTGAAACAGGGAAGAGACTCTCGTTACTGTAAATAACCTGCATACTGGCCTGGTAGTTTTGATCCAACTCAGTATAGATGCGATAGCCATTTTTGATGATATCTTCTTCTTTTAGACCATAGTCATGAATGGCTTCGTTAATGACAGCATCAAAATAGGATGGATAGCGATAATCTTCGGATTTGCCAGCATAGGCATCCACCAACTGGCTACCAAGACCATTCGCTGCTGCTTGATCAGCTGTTGCTTTGTCAATATAGCCGGCTGCAACCATATTATTCAGAACTGTATCCCGGCGATTGGTCGCATTTTCAACTGAATACAAGGGATTGTATATCTCAGGCCCCTTGAGCATTCCGGCCAGTGTGGCTGCTTGATCGAGGGACAGTTGGCTAGCTGATACTCCAAAGTATTTCTTGCTGGCATCCTCTACTCCCCAGACACCGTTACCAAAGTAAGAATTATTCAGATACATGGTCAGAATCTGATCTTTACTATACTTTTTGGTCAATTCTAGAGCTAGGAAAAACTCCTTTGCCTTCCGCTCGATGGTCTGGTCCTGAGAAAGATAAGCATTTTTGGCCAACTGCTGAGTAATAGTCGAACCACCGCCCGACCGGCCCGCTGTCAAAATTGCTAAGAAGAAACGACCATAATTGATTCCGCTATTTTTGTAGAAGGAGCGATCTTCGGTCGCAATGACAGCATTCTGCAAGTCCTTACTGATCTGATCCAATTCGACATAGGTCCCTTTTTGACCTGTCAAACTACCCGCTTCTTGACCATCTTTATCATAGATCATCGTAGTCGCCTTCAAGGCATTTTGCAAGTCGTTGACATTGGTGGTCTTGGCTACATAAAAGAGATAGCCTCCCGTCACCAGCCCAAAGCCTAGACCTAAAATCAAAATAATCTTGGTCAGATGGTATCTACGCCAAAAACGTCGGAAGGGACCTTGGCCTTTTGAAGATGTTCGCTTAGCCGAGCGACCTGATCGAGACAGACGTGGTTCAGCACTTGTATCTGTCTCCTCCGCAGACTCAGCCGGTGAATCTTCTTTCTTAAAATGTTGAATTAAGGTTTCAAAAATATCATTTAGCTTTTTCATAACCCTTATTTTATCACCTTCCCAGAGAGTATACAAGAAAGTGCTGTTCCATAGGGCCTTCCTTTTAGAATTTTTTAAGAAATAGCAGAGCTTCTACCCTCTTTTTGATGCTAGCTTTCAAAGTTCTGCTCTTTTTGTTAAAATAAAGGTATGCAATTTAACTTTCGAATCTCTGAAAAAATGCCCACTATGAGCATAAAAGAACTACTGGAAGACTATTTCCTCATTCCCAGAAAAATCCGCCATTTCCTTCGGACAAAAAAGCATGTCTTGGTCAATAATCAAACTGTCAATTGGCAAAGCAAGATCCAGGCAGGGGATCTCTTGTCGCTGACCTTTGATGAAGAAGATTACCCAGCAAAAGATATCCTTATGGGCCAGCCGGAACTTGTCCAGGAACTCTACCAAGACCAGCATCTCATCATCGTCAACAAACCAGAGGGTATGAAAACTCATGCCAATGAGCCGACCGAACTAGCTCTGCTCAATCATGTATCTGCCTATGTTGGAGAGACCTGCTATGTGGTTCACAGACTTGACAAGGAGACCAGTGGCGCTGTTCTCTTTGCCAAAAATCCCTTTGTCTTGCCTATACTCAACCGCCTACTGGAAAACAAGGATATCCAGCGAGAATACTGGGCTTTAGTAGATGGTAAATTTACCGAGAAAAGCAGAATATATAAGGACAAAATCGGTCGCGATCGCCATAATCGGAGAAAACGGCTGGTTGACAACAAACATGGCCAATACGCTGAAACGCACGTGACTCGCTTAAAAAGCTTTGGTCAAAAAACTCTTGTCAAATGCCAACTCAAAACTGGTCGTACCCATCAGATCCGTGTCCACTTATCCCACCACGGATTTCCCTTGGTCGGTGATCCTCTGTATCATCCGCAGCCCCAAGGTCGTCTCATGCTTCACGCCTACCGACTGAGCTTCGTCCATCCCTTTACTTTAGAAAAGATCAGCCTTGAAGCTCCATCTAAAAGTTTTGAAGAAGGGCTAGAAAAGCTGAAAGCATAAGAAGATACTACTAGTGAACTCAAATCTAATCGAACTAAGCCTCCAGGCATCATAACCAAGCACACAGAGGCCTCCACTTCTTCCGCCTTAGTAGACGCAAGAAAAAGCAACAGAAAAATCTGTTGCTTTTTCTTTGGTGTCAGAAATCGATTCTATCTCCTATCTTGCTTTACTAAGCTGGAAGCAGGCTGATAATTCTGGGTCTGATAACTTTCTGAAAGGCCATGCTCAGTAGATATGACAGCAAGAGAATGATAAAGAACCCAAAACTGTATATATCATTCCGAGGCATTAATTGCCTAAAAATAAAGATGATAAACGGATGAATAATATAAATCATAGTGGCATATCGCTTGGCGATATTGTTCAAAATCGGAACATCAATATTGGTCCCGTTTCTGATCGCATAGAGGAAAATCGCACTAGATGATAAAAGAGTGCTGGGGTAAAGGTCGTGCTCTGTTCCCATAAAACAGTATTCAAGCAGAATCAAACCTATTATTCCCAAGCTAATAGCCCATTTCCTGACAGACGATAAGTCGTAAGCTAAAATCCGTTCCCGATACTTGGCGAACTGCATCCCCATAATGAAAAAGGGAAGACCCATAAACAGGAAATTTCGATAGTAAAGGGTACTGTTGGTATTGAACTCGATACAAAAAGCCAGAGCCAACAAAATCAGAGACACGCCAAAGGTGGTCAGGCGGTGGAAATACTTATAAAAAAGGAGATAAAGCCCATAAATATAGGAAATAGCCAACAAATACCAAGTCGGAGTAGCAGCTGGACCAATCAAATCCCTAGGACTGTTAAAAAAGAAGAAATTGGCAAAATCTGACTGGTCTATAGTTGCCATCTTTTCCGCCAGCTCTCCCGACAGTACTAAGTCAATAAAATGCACAATCGAGTAAAATATCAGACTAGCGATTGTCAAAAGCAACATTTGCTTGAGGCGATACTTGACCTTTTCCCTAGAAATATTAAAGGAAAAATAGCCTGACAACATCATGAAAAAGGGCACTGCAAAACGGGCCACAATCTGATAAAAAACACCAAATTCCCCTGGCAGCAAAAAGTGCAAAGAAACGATACTAAAACAGGCTAAAGCCTTAACAGCATGTAAAGTTGTATTTTCTGTCTTCATGCAGACATTATAGCATGTTCATTGTTACAATCTGTCAAGGCCAGATGACACAAACATTAAGAATCATATCATTTGATGACAACCACTTTTCTTCTTATCCTATAAACCATCATTTTCTATAGCGCCTACAAGTAATGAAATCAATGAAAAACCTGCCCTATCAAGCTCCAAAATAGCACTTCTAGAGATTTTCAGACCTATAAGTAAAAAGGCCGAGGAAAGTATTCCCTAGAGCAACTTTCTTCAACCTTTTGTTTATTGATAACGCGGTCTTGCAAATCCTCGAATATTACCATGACCAACCCGATAGGTATTTCTTCTCACAACTCCGTTGCTTGAATTTCCTTCGATAGTATGAATCCATCCATTCTCTACTCTCTCAACGATACCTATATGATCCGCCCAGCCATCATTTTGCTGGGTGTTTTTATCCCAGTTGAAAGTAATAATATCACCTGATTGAGGAGTCGTAGTCCCATCTTCATTCCAAATCCCTAATTTTTTAAAGATCTGAATATGGCGTTCAACTCCACATTCTCGTCCAACTAGATAACTAAGACCTTCTCGTTGGAAAACAACTGTAACAAATACATCACACCAATCATCTGTATTCTTTACAGCATAGCCAACTGGTAGAGGTTTCACACTGTTATAGTCCTCAACCATTCGCTGATGAGCCGCACTACCCGTTGACGTACCTACCAGATTTGAAGCCGCACGAATAACTCTATTTTTTTGATCTGTCACTTGGCGTGGGATTAATCTTGTTTGCCCTAGGTTAAATCCTTCCACACTACCATCTGTATAATCAACATATACGTGAGTCGTGTAATCACCTTGTTTGTTACCGTGGTTGACCGCTGTAATCCCAATCTCAGTATGACCACCAGCCGGAGTCTGCGTATACCAAGACAAATTTTCTTGATGCGCTTGAGACCATACAGCTGCGCGAATATTTTTAATTCGTTTCCCTTGGGCAGATTGATCCACCGCAACGGTAAATGTGCCCGTCTGGGAATTTACGTCTTTAATATAAGCTTTCGTCTTATGTGTTAGATTGTGGTACTCTACCTGCGTTGTAGTCGAATGAACTCCTATACGACTGCCATCATTCTGGATGTAATATAGATGAACATGATAAGTACCAGTAGAATTCTTGTGATTTTCTGCCTTGATGCTAGCCTTATAGTTACCGTCTGATTGACGAGTCGCATTGTACCAGATCAAGTCATCTTGTCCGCCTTGGTCAGACCAAACGGGAACTTGAACCGATTGAACTCCTTTAGGACTGAAGACATCGGTCACAACAACATCAAAGGTGCCAGTATCTTTGTTATTGTTTTGAATGCTGACCTTACCCGTTGGTTGAGACAGCTTTAATTGGGTAGACGTCTCAGTCACATACCTACGTTGGCCTGAGCCATCAATATAATGGACATGAACTTGGTACTTGCCTTGACTATTCTTGTGCTCGCTCGACTTGATAGTAGCTCGGTAGCTACCGTCTGCCTGCTTCACTGCCTTGTGCCAGATCAGATCATCCTGACCGTTGACTTCTGACCAGGTTGGAACTAGTACTTCCTTAAGGCCATTTGGAGAAACGACATCGCGAATGACCGCATCAAAAGTGCCAGTGGTAGGGTTATTATTTTCAATGGTAACTTTTCCACTAGGTTTTCCCTTATTTGCTGTCTTTCCAATAGAAACTTCAGTAGTTGTTGCAGTTACTCCTATCTGCTCGCCATTTAGTTGAGTATAGTAGAGATGAACATGATATTTACCTGTAGAATTCTTATGGTCACTGGCTTTCACCGTTACGCGATAGCGACCATCTTGCTGACGCGTGGCATGATGCCAAACCAAATCATCCTGGCCTTTATCATCCGACCAAACTGGTACAGAAACACTAGCTACACCTTGAGGGGCCAGGACATTTGAAATGACAACATCAAAACGACCTGCAAGAGAATCGTTATTTTCAATGCTAATCTTCCCGCTCAGAGGTCCTTTGGGTACTTCTGGCGCTGGTTTGGCTTGAGAGGTAAAACGGCCAGTATAGTCTACACTATGGTCAAAAACATGCTTACCTGGCAATAATTCAGCCTGAGAAGTAAACTGCCAAGCCCCTGCCCGCCCATTATAGCGGAGAGTCTTCGCATCGTTAGTTGAAAGTTTAGCTGTTGGGTATTGAGCTACCCAGAAATTTTCCAAACCAAACTGGGCTGTCTTGACAGGCCCTTTCCCTCTTAGATTATTTTCATCAATCCAGCTGGCACTGGTATAATACATAAGATTTGTATAGCCGTTCTTACGCATTTCATCAGCCCATGCAAGGGTATTCCGATTGATGTTATCCTTCATTTTGGCATCTTCCATGTCATTAACCATGACCGTATTCTTTGGAAGATTAAGATTTCTAGCTTCTGAGATAAAGTGACGAGCTTCTGCTCTTGCCTGCTCTTCACTAGTATAATGTGAAAAAGCGTAGGCAGACACTTGCAAACCAGCTAACTGGGCATTGCGAGCTTGTTCTCCTGCGTAAGGGTTCCTATAGGTGGTGCCTTCTGTCAGTTTCACGACTACCCCACCAACTTCCTTATTGGCAAGAGTGCGATAGTCATTGACACTTATGCTTCCGTTATGACTGCTGACATCGACAAATGTTTTGGGTTGGACAGCCACATCACTTGAACGACTAGCTGGCCCAGCATGTCCAGTGCTATAGAAGGTTGAGTTCCCAACAGCTCCTTTTTTCGATGTCCCCTCGTCAACCTTGCTAGTTTCTTCTCTTTTGACAGTTTCCTCAAGGCTTTCTGACTGGTTCTCAACCTTCGTTTCCGACTGTTTTGGAAGAGAAGCTGGTACTGACTGACTATTTTCAGTCTTTTGTTCAGCTTGTAACTTTTCCTGCTCTTCCTGACGATCTGTTCTGGTCTCTCCCTTTGACTCAACCCTTTCTGAATCATCTGAAACTGCCTTTGCCACCGTATCCTGATCCTGTTCAGCTTTTACCTGAATAGGCTTTACAGCGGACTCTTGTTCATCTGCATAAGCAGGCCGAACTGAAACAGCTAGTAGCAATGCCGCACTAGCATAATAAATAAAATCCTTCTTTTTCATGTAACTCCCTCTTTAACACGAATTTCAGTATACCTCCATTGTAGCACAAGAAACTTGAGCTGAAAAGGGAAATTACTAACAATTCACCTAAGGTTTCTATAATCAAAAATAGCCCACTCATCGTGGACTCAAATGACTCTATTTCTATAAAAATTTCATCTCAGCAATCCCTTTCTTCGCAGGATCTTTGTAATGCATATCTTTAATACAAAATTAATCATTCAACTTTCTTAAGGCAGATCTTAGGTAATAACCTTCCCTCAAGTCCTTTCCAATTCTCCTAGCATTTTCTGACAAGTCTGCATACTCTTTTTCAGATAAGTTTTGCAAAACTGCTTCTAAATCATGCAGAGAAGTCACAGCTATACCACAACTCTTCTCTAATATGAAATGAGCCAACGCCGACTCTTTCCAGACTATTAGGGGAAAACCTGAAGCTAAGTAGAGAGAGGCCTTGTGCGAGTTGTTAAAGCGTAGGTAGTTTCCGTAAGAACCTTGGCAGGTTTCTGAGCTGTCTCCGTCCCAGACCAAACCAAAACTACCTTCAAGAGCAGCTGGGAGGTCATCCGGCATAAAGGAACCAAAGTAGGTGGTGTTTTTCAATGCACGACTTTCATCATAACCCACTCCATACAAGTTATAGGCAGGTTGTTCTGGTAAATTATAAAGATAACCTGACTTTGCAGGATTCAAATTTCCAGCTACGATAATAGGTTGGTCTTTTTGAGGAAGAGTTTGTACCTCAAAGTTAGGAATCAGATAGTCAAAAATCTCCAAACTAACCATTTTATCTGCTGGCACTCCTTGACCTACCAGAACTTTCTTCATGATATCGTTATGAACGATAATGCCATCCACTGACATCAAAGCTTTCTTTTCCTGGAAGTAATTGCGCATTTTATGACGAAATTTCACTTCCGAACCTGCTGCATGACGCAAGGTTTCAATATCATGGATCAAAAGATAGAATTTTGCTCCTCTTTTTTGCGCCTGTTTGATGAGTTGTGAGATGAAAAATGTATGGTGGATAATAGGGAACTGAATCACCAATTCATCTCCAGCTCCCAACTGATCAAACACAGACTTGGTCGCACGATATTTGTGTTGTTGAGCTTTAAAGAAATTCATCTTATACCAATTCTCAACCTTGAGCTCCAAGCCCTCATAACCCTCTGAGATGAGAATAGCTTCCACGTCATTTCGTGCCTTACTCCCTGCATTCTTTTCGTGTGCATTATGCAGAAATGAATCTTTCAGATAATATTTCACCTTTTCTCCCCTTTATCTGTGACGTTCTTAGATACACCCTAGTTCTTCTTCTACCACATCCAATGCACGTTCAACAGTCACATGCATATCATAGTATTTATAATCTGCCAAGCGACCACAGAAGATAACGCGGCCATTTTTCTTGGCTTCTGCTAGATACTGTTCATAGATGGCATTGTTTTTGGCATCATTAATTGGATAGTAAGGTTCATCTCCTCTCTTCCAATCTGCTGGATATTCTCGAGTAATAACCGTCTCGGCCTGAGTCCCAAACTCAAAATGTTTATGTTCAATAATACGCGTATAGGGAATATCACGCTCAGTATAGTTGACTACAGCATTTCCTTGATAATTTTCTTGCTCCAGAATCTCATGCTCAAAACGGAGACTGCGATACTCTAGTTCACCAAACTTATAGTCAAAGAACTGGTCAATCATTCCTGTGAAGACAATCTTAGTTGCTGAAGCCTCCAAGTTCTCCCGATTTGCAAAGAAATCGGTATTGAGCTCTACTTCTATTCCTTCCAACAACTTTTCGATGATGACATTGTAACCACCAATTGGAATTCCTTGGTAACGGTCGTTGAAATAATTGTTATCATAGGTCAATCGAACTGGCAAACGCTTGATGATAAAGGGTGGCAGTTCAGTAGCGGAACGTCCCCATTGCTTTTCGGTGTAGCCCTTGATTAGCTTTTCATAAACATCCGTACCAATCAACTTAATGGCTTGTTCCTCTAAGTTTTTTGGCTCAACATCTTGCATGTGCGTCGTCTGCTCAGCAATTTTGTCCTTGACTTCTTGGGGTGTCTTTGTCCCCCACAAAGCATAGAAAGTATTCATGTTGAAAGGCAGATTGTAAAGATGTCCTTGATAGTTGGCAATAGGAGAATTGATGTAATTGTTAAACTCCGCAAACTGATTGACATAATCCCAGACCTTTTTATTAGATGTATGGAAGATATGAGCCCCATACTTGTGGACATTGATTCCTTCAACAGATTGGCAATAGATATTCCCACCAATGTGTTCTCGTTTATCAATCACCTTCACCTTCTTGCCACGTTTGTTAGCTTCGTAGGCAAAGATTGCACCTGACAAGCCAGCACCGACAATCAAATAATCGTACATAAAATCTCCTTATTTCTTTAAAACACTTTTTAGTTCTTGAAAATCCAAGACACGTAAGAGCAAAATCAAGCCACCGTAGACTAGGAAGCCAAGCAGAGAATAGATCAAGACATTCACAACAGACGAGAAGTGCATGAAAGCTTGTACAGAATACAAGGCGCCGTACATCAGGAGTGCTGCTAGAAGTATTTTGAGCATGGATGGTAGAATCTTGATCTCTTTTAGATACGAACGTGTAAAGTAGAGTTGGATGAGCCAGACCAAACCTTCAGTCGCAACAGATACGATCGACGCCCCAATATAGCCCAGAGGCGGGATTAAGAGGAGATTCAAGCCTACACTGAAAATAGCTGGAATAGTTGTTGACAGCATAAATTCACGATTCTTATTGTGAGGAATCAAGATTAGAATTCCCATTATATTGGTCCAGCCAATAAAGAACATTCTAAAGACCATGATGGCAATCGCATAGCGAGCATCTTGGAAGTCTTGCCCCAGGAAAAAATTAACAAAATCTTTGTTAACAATCAAAATCCCCGCAATCATCGGAAAGATGACCAAGTTATACACTAAGAAAGACATTTCATGTAGCTTGTTAACCGCCTTTTGATTGCCTGATGAGAGAAGATTAGAGACCCGAGGCAACATGACACTACCTAGCGAAGTTACCAAGGTCAACAAAATATTCAATAATTTCAAGGCTTGATCATAGATCCCGACATCCTTGGTCGAAGACAAGGCACCTAACATAGTGCGATCTAGCGTGATGTAGAGCGAAATGGCAATCTGTGGCAGAAACAAGAGAATGACTGGTTTGATATGCTCTTTGGCATAGGCTATATCCAGATGCGGCTTGCGAATGTGCTCCCGAGCAGGAAGCCACATACTCAACTGACCTAGTAGATCATAGGCAACCAAGAGGATGATATACAAGTACAAGTCAGATGGTTTCTTAACAAATAGGAATATCGATACAACACCTAGAAGTTTGACCATTGTGTTACGAGCAGTGATTTTTTTGAAATCTTCTAACCCTTGAAAGAGCCAAGAGATATCAAAACCACGAGACAGCAAACTAAAGCCAAGAATATAAGCAATTGGATTGTTCATTGACGGTACAAGCAAACAAACAATTATATAAAGTATAACCGCTAAACAGGTTGAAAGGACTTGTAAACTGTAAATACCCCAGAAGGTCTTTTCAACTTCCTTACGATGGCCGGAAATTTCCTTGGTCCCATAATTGGCTACTCCCAGCGTCGCTAGTAGGATAAAATAAGTCACGATAGAGTTATAGTATCCGTAAGACCCCAAATCATCCGAAGAGAAAACTCGGGTGATATAGGGAGTTGTAATCACTGGTAGGACGATGACAAGTAACTGATAGGACAGATTGTACAAGTAATTTTTTAAAACTCTCACACGGCTTCCCCCATCTCAAATTTTTCTCCTTCAAATTCCATCGCTGGGATGGTAGCAAAAAGAAGGAACATAAAAATATTGTATGATGGACGAACCCAGAAGGCCTCAAACATACAATTGACTGTTACTAAGGCCAGGCAGGTTAACAATAAATAGTTCTTCCTACGATAGAGAGTCCAAGACTGAACCATGTATAGGCATACCAACATAACAACTGGAATCAAACCGTAAGTAAATAACATTTGTACATAAGACGAATCTACATAGTCATAGTTCAAAACCGTTTCTGTCTTTCCTCCATATCCAACAAAGGAAATTCCACGAATTCCAAATAACTGTACGCCATATTTCTTAAGCGCTTCATGTCCCAAATACAATCGCATTCCGAAAAAGTTATTCAGAGAAACATATATTGGATGAGACCAACTAAACTTGTTGGATAGATAAATCATGACCGAAGAAGCGATACCAGCCGAAAAAGGCAGTAGGCCAAATAAGCGCCATTCAGTCTTGTTACGATAATAAAAGTATAGAAAAATTCCTGTTGCTGCTAAGATGGAGCCTGCATTTAAACGGGCATCACAATAATAAATAATAAAGGCCGCCAAGGCTACACCTGATAGGGTTCTTAGTAAGATAAACTTCTTTCTCAGAAGATAGGACAGAGCAGTAAAGAGATAGAAACAATGCGAGGCAAAATCTGTTGGATAGATGAAACCAAAAGAGTTACGTACAACTACACCCACAGGGCGAGTTTGAACAAACTGTAAATTAGGAATAACATTGACTAACGATAGTAAAATAATAAACACTATAAAAGATAAACTCGTCCAAGTATAAATTTTAAGTATCGACTCTAAATCTGCCTTATAAAGAAAAACAATCAACAGCAAAAACATTAAACCATTTAAGTTTCCTGCCTTATAATAAACCATACTTCCAACTAAAATGAGGATAGGTGCAAATATTAAAAAACTCAAAGAATAGCTACGAATATATAAAAAACGCACAGCTAGTAACATGATTGCAAAGAAAGGAACAAAATTAGGTATACTAGGTAATACAGGTGCTAACATTGAAGTGTTTATCATATCTATAGAAATTATCACAAATAAAACTGCTGTCACTAGCAATTTATCACGTTCTATCTTTAACATCTTCATTTTCCTTTTCTAATTTCTGAACTTTTTTCATTCAGTCGTTTATTTTTTTCCACTTTTTAAAGTAATAATAGAGGCGTGGATACCTGCTAATCAAGACATAGAGAGTCTTGCGTTTCTTACTAACTCTAGCATTCTTCAAGACAAGAGGCAAATAGGGTCTCGTCTTCTCCTGAAGTCGCTTGAAGTCTGCTGGATTTCCATCACGAATCATTGTAAAGATAAGAAGACTTCCTGTAAAGAAGCGAGAAATAATGGCTTCTTGGAGTTCTGAACTCTCAGGATAGGTTGCATTCACAACCTCTTTTAAATGATCAATTGCTTCATAAAACTCGTATTGTTTAGGCGTGAAAGCCGATGCAGTAATGCTACCGGGTCTATGGTAATAATGGTAAATCGGAAGATGGTACAAGGCAACTGATTGGGCTTGGTTGAGATGCTCACTGATTACATAGAGGTCTTCGTAGATGCGCCCCTTGGGGAAGGGAGCTTTCTCCAGAAGTTCTTTCCGATAGAGTTTCCCGCAAGCAGAGACCGTCACAAGGTCTCCGTAGAGCATTTCCGTCAGAGCCTTCGCCTTATCATAGACTTTAACCTGGTCTAGATCAAGCTGATTCAAGTGAAAATTTTGATAACGATGATAGTGGGCTGTTGGCTCCACTTTACCACTCACCATATCTGCTTGGGTACGACTTTGTAGCTCTGCTAGCAGTTCCAAGGCGCAAGGTTCCAAATAATCGTCCGGATCTAGGAAGGTAATCCAGTCCCCCTTTGTCTTCAAGACTCCATAGTTTCGAGCATCAGATAAGCCACCGTTGGCCTTGTGATAACTCGTCACCCAATCATACTGCTGGGCATACTGGTCGCACAAGAGACCTGAGCCATCACTCGATCCATCATCGATCAAGAGGACTTCCATATCCTTATAAGTCTGATGTTCTAAACTCTCCATGGCATAATGAAGGTAGTCCTCCACATTGTAAACAGGCACAATTACCGAAATCATCTATTTTTTCTTTCTCTTACTTATTTTTTCAGTTTAAATCTCAAATGAGCTTTTATCTGGAAGCAGTTGGTCCATAGCCTTGACGAAGTCTGTCATCACCTGTTCCTCATCTTGAACGTTGTGTCCGTCATTGATACACATAATTTGGTATTTACCAGAATTCAGTAGCTTCCAAAAATCTGGTCCGGCATTATCCAAAGAAAAGAGTCCCCCTAACTTAGGATTTCCGATAGCGTATTGACCACTAGCGATCTGCCAATATTTAAAGAGCCAAACATTGGTATCAGAGGGACTTCTGAAGCGACTCGCTGAGGTTGTCTCCAAAACTGCTTTTTCCTTTTCCCATACCAAGTCCATTGTTGATTTTAGTAGGGGATAGGGCAGGTGACTCTCCCAGAAACCACAGATAAACTTAGTAGTCCCATAAAGTAAAGTCTTGATTAATTGTTTAATCCCATGCTTAAAGGAAAAAAAGTGACCATTATTTAAAATTTCTTTCTTCGAAAAATGACTAGTGATAATTCCCATATCATTCATTTGGAAATGACCAGTTCCATATCTCTCCGTTGTAATAGGAGCTAAAGCTGTAACATACTTTGGCAAACCATCCTCCGAGAAAAAGTCTATCGGCTCAACTGGAGCCGTCAAATACATATCATCATTAAAAAAGACAAAGTGCTCAGAGAGTCCAGGGATTCGATGGATATTGCTTTCAATAGGATTGGCAGAAAAAACTGGTAGATAGTCATTACAGATAATCTCTGTATGATCTACCAAGACCAATTTTTCACTGTTTATATCTAACCAGCTTGGCTTTTGCTGGTCAGTCACAAGGTAGATCTTATTGACCCAAGGAGCAAATTTTTCCACACCCCTAAACCAGTACTTAAAAGTTCCCCATTCACGATAGGATTTCTCTGAGTTCATACCCTCTTTAAAAGTGTTTATTGAGCCATCGTATTGGGCTTTCTTTTCTCTCCAAACCAAATCATTCCCATCAACCCATGCGACAACAAAATCAATCTTTTCTACCATTCTGTCTCTCCTATTTAAAAATCCAATAGTCTATCCATCAATTTTATAGAGGTATATTGTTCAAAGTATAGTGCCTTTGCTTTATCAACTTTTTGAATAATATCATCAACCATAGGATTGAAATGTTCCATTAGCTGTGCTAGTGCCTCAAAATCCCCTGAAGGATAAAAAGTCACCAGAGATTCATCAACATAATCTCGAACAGAGGGAATATCATTCACAATGATAGGAACTCCTAGAGACATTGCTTGAAGCATAACCATATGACCAGCGGATAAATCAATATCTTTTAACGATAGGACAAGGAAATCAGACTTAGCTAATACATCTCCAAAGGTTTCTACTACTACATCAGATAAAACTTGAATGTTTGAACCATGCGTAGGAACTCTCCATGGCTGAGTTGCAATCACACACGGCATTGAAAGGTTTGAAGTCTCCACTGCCTTGACTAAAGTCTCATAATCTCGGTTACTACCTCCACCTGAAAAGATATACTTAGTTGGTAAAGAACCTTGATAAGTTAGTTGATTATCATAATCTAAGCCGTAATGAATAAATTTAAATTTCTCCTGAAATTCTGGAAAGAGTTCCGAATAATAATGAATTTCTTTTGAACCATAGACTATGATATTACTGATATTCTGGAAAGACTTTTTCACAAGTTGCTTTCGTAAATAATAATAGATTTTATTTTTCTTATTCTCAAACAAAAACCCTGCTAATGTAATTTCCTTGCCACTTTTATTTAAAATTCCTAAAAAGATACCTACAAGAGGATTTACACAAATAATTTTCTTGACATCATATTTTATGAATTTCCGAGCATAATCATAGGACATTTTCCACATTAAAAAATGATACAAAGCACTACCGATGTATTTGAAATTACGTACTCTTCTTATAAGTGGACTTTCATAGTTGGTATAAACTACTCGGCTCCCGCCATGAAGAGATTGATAATGCTCTTCATTCTTTTTTTGTAGCTCACTGTCTAAAATGATTAAATTTTCCATTATACCCCTTATTGTAAATTATCATAAAATTCCGAGAAGTTCTTGATGTAACTCTCCAAAGAAAACAGCTCTTTTTGTCTCTGATATCCTACTCGCCCAAATTTTTCTCTTTTTTCAGAACTATCTAGTAAGAGAGAAATGGCATTAGACAGTTCTTGAGGAGAATTTGGTTTGACTAAGCAACCACTTTTGTCATCTACTACCATTTCAGCTATTCCCCCATTGTTATAACCAACAACTGGTTTTGAACAAGCCATGGCTTCTAGGACTACTGTAGGTAGGGAATCAGGTTTTATACTTGGTAAGACAAAGATATCAAACATATTATAAAGTTCAGAAGTCTTATCGTAGTAATCAATACGATGAATTTGTGACACAACAGATGAAGAAGCTATTCTATTGTCTAGTTCTTCTAAGCGCCATTCTTCACCAGGAAAAACACCTCCAGCTAGGAAAGCCACCGCTTTCTTATTCTTTTCCAAAAGTGGCTCGACTGCTTCTATGAAATCATTTTGTCCTTTGATAGCATTAACCCGACCAATCATGCCAATCACAAGTGCATCTTCCTCAATGTCAAATTTTTCACGAATAGAAGACGCATCCATTGGATAATAGACAGCATTATCGACACCGTTATAAATCACTTCCACTTGGCTATCTTTGATAAAGGGAGACTGCTTGATATGATTAGCGACCGCTTGGGACACCGTCACAATCTTGTCTGCATATCGTCCCATGAGCATATTGATAAAGTCAGAAATAGCTTTGGGTTTGACGATAATCTCATGAACATGCCAAATCAAAGGCAGCTTGAGCTTGCGTTTCAAATAGATGCCCTCCAAAACAGCCGCTGTATTATTGTGAACCATATCTATACTGTGTTGTCGAGCATAGAGGGCGATTTGCTTAGCATAGAAATTATAAGAGCGAATATAGTCGGCAATGCCTTTGGGATTAAAATACTTCCTTCGTAAAATCGGATAATCCAGCACGCTGACCTGAGCCCCAACTTGACGTAAGGCCTCGACTAAAACACCATCATTTGGTAGGATGACATGAGCTTCAAATTCTTTGGAATCCAATCCTTTGATCAATTCCAATAAAACCTTATCTGCTCCATACATTTCTGCACCAGCATGCAAGTATAAAATCCGTTTCATTCCCTATCCTTTAAACACTTCTTCATAATCTGACACAATCTTTTCCCATGTGAAAGCTGAGAGGATTCTTTGGCTTGACTTGAAATCCAAGTCAGTTATTGCTGCCTGATCAAATCCTTCTACTTCCTCAATGACGCCTGCCAACTCGTCTTTTTTCCAATAAATAGCCCCGTCTTCACCAACCTCACGGTTAAACCCAACATCTAGCAACAAATTCAGTTTTGTAGATGCTAGAGCTTCCAGTAGAGAAGGGTTGGTCCCTCCAACCTCATGCCCATGGAAATAGGCAAAGGCATTTTCACGAATGTATTTGAGCAACTCTTGGTCATAGACCGTACCGACAAATTTAACCCTAGGATCTTTGTCAAAACCAGTATCTTGTAACAACTGGTCGTAAAATTTATTCTGCTCTACATTGGTGATAAGGACGAAATCTTTCCGGGAGCTAGACTTCATAAAACCGCGAATCATAGCTTCATAGTTATTCTCTGGAACGAAACGTCCAACCACTAGGTAGTAATTACCTTCTGAAACCCGCTTTTCATTGAACCAGGTCCGAACCTTCTCATCCTCTTGGCTCAAGATGGACCTACTGGTATCTGTCCCATAAGCAATATAGGTCGTTTGTGGCTGATACCTGGTGTAATCCTTTTGGATATAGGATTCGATATTTTTGCTGTCACAAATCAAAAGATCTGCATGCTTGACCATGAATTGCTCTGAGAATTTCCAGTACTTACGAACTGGCAGGCTCCATTTTGCTCGCAGCCATTCATGACCATCAGGGTTAACCATAAGAGTGCCACCAATAGCCTTGATTTTCCTTTTAATACCTGCTATGAAAGGTCCGATTCGACAAGCCAATACATAGAAAATCGGCTCCTGGTCTTTTTCTTCTTTAGCCATTTCAATCGCTCGATTGAGCGCGGCAATATCATAAAAAATCGCCCTAGCTGGTCCAATATTTGGCACATCCACATTATAACAAATAGCACCATTGTACTCAAATACATCCTCTGTAATGCCTGACTTTGCTGAATTTTCCCGCATACAGGCGACATAATACTGGATATGCTGACTTTGCTGACAGGCCGTCAGCTTTTCAACGAAGGTTTCAAAGCCACCATACTTGGCCGGTATGCCTTTTGAACCTATTATATATACAGCTTTCTTCATTTATTCCTCAAATATATATAATCAGAGGAAGGCGCTTCTACTTAGCACCTTCCTTTCTAAATACAACTTTTATGGTTTTGAGCAAAATCTTAATGTCCCGCCAAATGGTCCAACCGTCCATATAAGCAAGGTCCAGTTTTACAACTTCATCAAAATCTGTGATGGCGCTACGGCCACTGACCTGCCAAAGACCAGTAATCCCAGGCTTGAAGCTCAGACGTCTTTTTTGCTCAGGCGTATAGTTACGATATTCATCTATAGTAGGCGGACGAGTACCGACCAAGCTCATATCTCCAATCAAAACATTATAAAATTGAGGGAGCTCGTCCAAACTCGTCTTTCTGATAAAACGACCAATCGGTGTCACTCGAGGATCATTATCCATCTTAAACATGCCACCAGTCATGGTGTTATGTTCCATTAATTCTTTTTTTATTTCCTCAGCATCCACTCTCATAGAACGGAACTTATAGAATTTAAAGAAACGGCCATTTTTCCCAACTCGTTTTTGAACAAAGAAGGCTGGGCCTCCATCTTTACGAATGATTGGAACCAAAACGATACTAACCAAACCGCAAATCAAAAGGCCAAACAAGGCACCAACAATATCCAAGCACCGTTTAGCTATAACATGAGTTTGCTTATAAAAGTTCGTTGAAAATGTTACCACACTCATTCCAGCAACCTCTTGAATCCGCTTTTCACCCAAAGATAAAAAGTCAAATGCATTCAGATTGACCGAAACATCTATTCCCATACTTTCAAAACGAGAAACCAATTCTCCAATATCATAATCTTCACTTGGCAGATTAATGAAAACCTCATCGACAACCTCTTGTGTAACAAAGTCCACCATATCTTGAGGAGCAACGATAGCCTCCTGGGCTTGGCTAAATGTCGTATTATCCATGATAGTCATGCCTACCAATTCCCGGGTAGAGTATTTAGATGAGGTTAGACGTTCATAAGCCTTTTCCAATCGACTTGTTGCTGTAATCAAAAACAATTTTTTCCGATTTTTAAATCTTGAATAAATGGACTGTTTATATTTTTTGATGATAGAGTCCATCAGATAAATAGCTAGTGAATTTATCAAAAAGAAGTAGACCATTCCTCTTCTTGAGATAGAAAAAGGTTCCTTCAGCATAAAAGAAGTAAAGGTAATTGCAATTGAAAATACCAGGTTATATTTTATTGTCTGCAGTAATTCTTCTAAATAACCCCTTGTGTAAAATTTAAAAGAGAAATTACTGATATAAAAAACAATGAAATGCAGAAGATATAAAATATCAATGGTCTGAGAAGTATATTCTGCTTCTTTGAAAAGGCTAACTATATAAGCTGAAAATAAAACGGCTAGACTTTGAAAAATAACAATTTTGAAATTCTCAAATTCTCTTCTCTCCTCTCCCATTAGTAACCTTCCTTATAATCTATTTTTTCCCATAATTCCCATAGTTCCCGTAATTGCCATAATTACCATAGGAACCATATTTTTCTGATTTGACATCAAATTTATTCAGAACAACACCGAGGAATGGAGTTCCTGTTTGTTTCAACTGCTCTTTAGCTTTTTGGACAGCTTTACGACTAACTGCTCCCGAAGCTGATACTAAGAAGCTACCGTCACAACGCTGAGCAATAATCGCTGCATCAATAACCATCCCGATTGGTGGTGTATCGACAATAATGTAATCATAATGTTCTCTCAACACACCCATGATGACTTCAAAGTTTTTTCCTTGTAAGAGACCTGTAGGGTTTGGAGATACCTGTCCTGACAAGAAAACATCTAGGTTTGGATAATCAGTGTCCGCCAAAGCTCGGCTAATATCAGCGTTACCAGACAAGACCTCTGTCAAACCTTCTACTTTTCTTTGGCTCTTGAAAACCCCTGTCATAACGGAGTTTCGAATATCAGCATCAATCAAGAGTGTACGATAACCTGCCCTCGCGAAGGCCAAGCTTAAATTGATGGAAATGGTTGATTTTCCTTCATTTGGCTGAACAGAAGAAACCGCTACAACCTTAATATCGGAACCACTCAACTGGATATTTGTACTCAGTGCATTAAAGTATTCTTCCGCCTGATGCATCTCTGCCAATTTATTTTTAATAATTTCTAACGTTGCCATGAGATCCCTTTCTTACAATTTCTTTAGGTTTGGAATGACACCTAGTAGTGTAGCTCCCATCACTTCTTCGATGTCTTCTGGCTTTTTCACTCGATCATCTAAAATCTCTACAATCAAGACAATAACAATCATCACCATGGCTCCTGCCAAGAAGCCTAGGATGACATTCCGGCGAATATTTGGAGAAGATGGTGATTTTGGAACTTCTGCTTCTTCTAAGGTCGTTACATCTGAAACCTTAGTAACGGCAATGATTTTTTCAGCTGCCACTTCGCGCAAGGTGTTGGCAATTCGGCTAGCTTGGTTAGGATCGCTATTTTTGACAGTGATGGACACAATCCGTGTATCTGTCGGCACCGAAACACTTACAGACTTGCTTAATTCAGCTGTTGTCCCAGGTAATTTTAATTCCGAAATAACCGTAGACAATACATCCTGCGATAAAATGATTTCCTTATAGTCCTTAACCAAGTAAGATCCTGCTTGTAGGTCTTGATTGGTCAGAGTGTTATTATCTGTCTGCTGACGGTTGACAACGTAAATCCGTGTCGTACTTTGATAAGAGGGCTTAGCAATAAAAAGGCTATAACCCAAAGCTAAGACAGCTGCCACTAAAGCTGTCAACAGAATGATAAATTTTCTTTTCCATACCGTCTTGATTAAAGACAGTACGTCAATTTCGACTAGTTGATTTTCTTTATTCATGTTCCTTTTCCTCTATACTAAGAGCGAAGCTTATATGTATTCACTTCTTAGCAATAATTCCTGATTTTTTCTAAACAACTGCTCTGCATGAGATTCACCATACTTCTTGGAGATGATTTGGTAGGCCTCTTGCATATAAGGCGGTCGTGGATCTAAATTGTGCATGTCGCTAGCCACGAAATGAACCAGATCTTTCTCCAGAAAGAACTGGGCCCTTTTTTTCATGAATTTATAAGTGTCTCCAAACAGCTTTGGTTTTAAAACACTCGAACTATTAATCTGGGTGTAGCAGCCCATATTGATCAAGTCGCGTACCTTCTTTTCATCATTTTCCAAACAATGATAGCGCTCAATATGAGCCACAACAGGTGTAACGCCTAAGCGTAAAACGTTGCTCAGAGCTGTATGAATTTCCTTGTAAGGCGTGATCATACTGAATTCAATTAAAGCATACTGACTACCTGCCAAGCGTGGAATCTTTTCTTGCTCCAGCTTATCCAAAATATCACTTGTATAATATATTTCAGCCCCGTAAAGAACAGTCAAATCATCCGCAATTTCTTTAGCCAGTTCCTGAACTTGTTTGAAGTTTTCTTCAATTTTTGCTTCTGGAGTCTCAAACATCCCTTTCCGACGATGAGAAGTTGAAATGATCGTTCGCACCCCTTGGCGGTAGCTTTCCTCCAGCAAGGTCCTGCTATCTTCTATTGTCTTTGGACCATCATCAACATCAAAAACGATATGTGAATGAATATCAATCATGGCTTACTTCCCTTCCATAACAGTCTGAATTTCAGACTTCATTTGAGCCAGGCTAGCTGGATCAACTTCCAGCATATAAAGAGCAGCCTCTGGCATAGCATATGAAGGCAGGCCAGTTGTCCCATTTCCAGTCAAAGCTTGTGACGTAACTGTATAGTTACCACCTGTTTCCAACTGGGTATTCACAAGATTCATCATGGTTTCTAAACTCATATTTGTCTGAACAGAATCTTGTAAGCCTGAAATAATACTATTGTAATTCTTCAGAGCATCTGTTGAGGTCAGCTTTTTAATAACAGCAGCGATGACTTTTTCCTGATTCTTACCGCGGTCGTTATCACCACCCGTTAATGAATACCGTTCCCTAACAAAGCCCAGAGCTTGCTCAGAATTGAGATGAACATTTCCTACCTTGAAGTGGTAATTCCCATGAAGGCTTGTGAATTCTTGATCGTTATAAACATCAACACCACCCAAAAGGTCAATCAACTTGAGGAAGGAAGTGAAATTCAAACGTACATAATACTGAATATCGATACCATAGAGTTTCTCTAGAGTATGAACCGAAGCATCTATACCATAAATACCCGCATGGGTCAGTTTATCAGGCTGATCTGCACCACCATCCGCAATAGGTACATAGGCATCACGCGGTGTGGTTGTCAAAAGCACGCGCTTGGTCTTACGGTTAACCGTCATAATGATATTCACATCCGAACGAGAAACTGATGAGATACCACCATAAGTATCAATTCCGCTGACATAGATATTAAAGACATCTGCATTAACATCATGCTTCTTAGTTGCAGTCTCAACCTTTTTCGTTAGTTTGTAAGAATATAACTTTTTAACTTTGGAAGCATAGTCAGGATCTTCACTTCGTAGGGTATCCTCAAATACACTATTGACAACAATAGCTTTTGTCTCTCCAGCAAGCAAGGACTTATAAGCTGCCAGATAAGAGCTCGCTGAGTCCACTGTCAATTGGACTTTCTTGGTCTTAGCCAGTTCATCTGTTAAAGCCGCAATGTTTTCACCATCATTATTGGTTGGAGCTAAAACATTGGTTACTTTTTTTATATCTTTAATGTCGCTATCCGCTGCTACTACAACGCTCATTTCATACTCAGAATAGTTAGAAGTAGAATTCAAACCAGTAGACAGGTCCACCATTTCCTTGACAGCATACATGGTTCCTGACCCAATCAGCAAGGACAGAACCAATAATACTGTTGTAAAAATCCGAGCCTTATTAAACCAAATGAAAAGAGCAGCTAGAACTGCTACTAGTATCATCACAAAGGTTGAAATAATATTCAAATAACGAAAAGCTAAAATATTATACCTGAATATATAAACTATCAAGACAGAGATTAATAAAACATAAATGATGAATAAACTAACATTTAAGATTTTAAAACGTTTTGATTTAGCGGTAGTTCCATTGCTTTTTCTACGAGACATGCTAAAAACACTTCCTATACATAATTACTCCATCCTATTATATCACAAAAATATTTAGATTCTGCCTTGTTTTTAAGAAATTTTTAAGAAATCATAGTAAAGAGCCAAACCATTTTCTCTTCATCTTTGATTAACTTAAGAAAACGAAAGCAAATACGTCATAAACAAATCAAAATGCATAAATATAGAGTATTTTATAGAGGTTTTGAGAATTTGTTTATAAAAAATGGTCCCTTACACCAGGAACCATTTTTTATATTCTATCATGGGCATCTTTGCTCTGGTTGATCGTGATTAGAGGAGACCTTCCCGATCAACTTGTTCAAAACTTTCTTTCCCATCATTCAGCTTATCCCAGATAACTACTTGTCCAGACCGAAGGGACTTCTGCACATCAATAATGCGCTGATTGGAAGATCCACGAAACTGTAACATGAGATTCTTCTTGGTAAGGTCAAAACGGCCGTCCACTAAGATGTCAATCAAACTCAGCAGCTCCAGCTTATCCTGCGTTTCCAGCATCATCTCCTCCCAAGTATAGCCCGTCCAGGACCAGATATCCTTGTCTGGAAGCTCTCGCCGAATCCGCTTGACCAAGGGTAGGAGAATACCTGTATTGAGAAAAGGCTCACCACCTAGAAGAGTCAGTCCTTGTACATAGGGCTCTGCCAAGTCTTTCATAATCTGCTCCTCCAACTCTTGGGTATAAGGAATACCAGCGTTAAAAGACCATGTTGCTGCATTGTAGCAACCCTCACAGTGAAACATACAGCCACTGACATAGAGGGAGTTACGGACACCTTCGCCATCCACAAAGTTAAAAGCTTTATAGTCAATGATGCGACCCTTACTCAGCTCCTCGCTTTTCCATTCTTGGGGTTTGGGATTATTCATGCCACTTCTCCATCTAGCTCTATCCAGTAGCGCTCGCTTCCTTGAATGGTATTGTCATAGACGCCACCATTAGCAAGAATCGTTCGCCGGCTAGCTTCGTTTTCTTCATCGCAGGTAATCAGAGCAAAGTCCAAACCAGCTCTCTTCGCCTCTATAAGGCCCAAATGCAGTTGCTCCTGCCCATAGCCCCTGCCTCGTTCCCCCGGTCGAATTGAATAGCCAATATGCCCACCCTCCACAAAGAGTTTTTCATTTAACAAGAGACGCAATGCTAGGAAGCCCAGTGGGCGGTTTTCCTCGTCAACCGAGATAAACTGAATTGCTGGTACCCATCCTTCTGGCAGATTTCCAGCATCCTCCTGCTGTCTCACCATTTGTAGCCAATCCTCATAATCCTTAGCCCGCTTCCAAGTAGAGCCCATGCCACCATGCATATAAGAATTCGCAGCATCAAATTCAGCAATCATCTCTAAAATAGCATCTTTATCTTCCAAAGTTGGTCGTCGTAACTTCATAGGCTTTCCTCAATCTATATCAATCCAATAACGCTGACTTCTGTCGATTGTATTTTCGTAAATACCGCCAGCGGAGAGAATCGTGCGTCGGCTGGCTTCGTTGTCTTCATCGCAGGTAATCAGCACTCGTTCTAATCCTTGCTTTCGAGCCTCTGCCAGCCCTAACTCTAGTTGCAGCTTGGCCAAGCCCTTTCTGCGTTGACTGGGCCGGATAGAATAGCCTATATGGCTGCCCTCCACAAATAATTTGTCATTTAAGGACAAGCGCAGAGCTAAAAAGCCCAGAGGCAAGCCGGTCTCATCAAAGGATAAAAATTGGATGGCAGGAACCCAGCCTGCTGGCAAATTAGCAGCATCCTCCTGCTGCTCTACAATCTTTAACCAATCCTCATAATCCTTTGCTTGCTTCCAAGCGGAGCCCATGCCACCATGCATATAGGATTTTGCTGCATCGAACTCCGCAATCATCTCCAAAATAGCGTCTTTATCTTCCAAAGTTGGTCGTCTTAGCTCCATGCTTCCTCCTTAATTGACATCAATCCAGTAACGCTCTTTCCCGCCTCGAATATCCTCTAAAGCTCCGCCATTAGCCAAAATCACTGCTCGGCTGGCAACATTGTCACTATCGCAAGTCACTAGGACTTGTCTAATATTTTTACTTTTGGCTACTTGCAAGCCTTGTCGCAGCTGCTCTTTTGCCAATCCTTTCCCACGCGCAGACGGACGAACACTGTAACCAATGTGCCCACCTTCTTGGAGCAGATGGTCATTGAGTAGCAAACGCAAATTAAGAAAGCCCACAGCCTGACCATCCGCAGTAAAAGCCACAAGCTGAATGTAAGGCACAAAACCTTCTGGCAAACCCAGTCCAACTTCAGCCAGCTGAATGGTTTTCAGCCAATCCTCATAGACAAAATCAGCTCTGCCAAAGAAGCCGTCACGCCGGCCGCCAGTTGCTTCAAAATCTTCTAACATTTCTAAAATAGCGATCTTGTCCTCTATTCTTGGTTTCCTTAATTCTACTTCCATTTTTCTACCATACTTTACTTCTTCTTGCCAGCCTTTGCCAGAAATTGCTCCCGCAGGCTAGTCACTCGTGCCTTTTTATTGCTAGCTCCTGTAGAATTTTTTTCATGAAAACGTCTTACTTGAGCCTTACCTTTATCGTCTAGTTGATATTTTCCCATTTTTTCTCCTAATGACTAATGAAAAAGAGCGATACATCACACGGATGTTCTGTATCACTCCCGCTTCTTATTTAGTTTCAATCAGTTTTCATTTCCTGAAAATTTAATAGTCGATCCATTCATATGCTTGACCCGAGCAGAAATCTCCTTGTGTCGACCATTAACCATTGGTCGAGCTTGCGGATTTCCTAGATAACCACAGGTCCGTTTGACCACGTCAACTGTCTTAGGATCGCTGTTACCACAGTTTGGACAGGTGAAACCACGCTCGGTCGGTGTAAAGTCTCCCTCAAAGTCACACTTGTAACAGTGGTCAATTGGCGTATTTGTCCCTAAGTAACCAACTCGATCATAAGCATAGTCCCAGACAGCTTCCAAAGCTTTTGGATTTTGCTGCAGAACAGGGTATTCACAGTAGTGGATAAAGCCACCTGAGGCCCCAGCTTCAGGATAGACCTTCTCAAAGTCCAATTTTTCAAAAGGTGTTGGATTTTTACGCACATCGTAGTGGAAGGAGTTGGTATAGTATTCCTTGTCTGTAATATCTGGAACAAGGCCAAACTTCTCAGTATCCAACCGGCAGAATCGGTCGGTCAGACTTTCAGATGGCGTCGAATAAACAGAGAAATGATAGTCATATTCGTCTGACCATTCACCAACCAAACGCTTCATTTCTTTGACAATATCCACTGTAAATTCTTTGGCTTCTGGGTTGTCTTCCCACTCTCCTCCATAAAAGGCAGTTGCAACTTCGTAAAGACCGATATAACCAAGTGAAACTGTTGCTCTGCGGTGAGTAAAGAGCTGGTCGACTTGATCATATTTGCCCAAGCGTTTACCAAAAGCACCGTATTGATACAAGATTGGAGCATTAGCAGGTGTTGCTTCCTTGGTTCGCTCTACCCGATAGACCAAAGCATCCTTAGCAATTGCCATCCGCTCAGCAAATAAGGACCAGAATTTATCCTTATCTCCTTCAGCTTCCAGTGCAATCCGAGGTAAATTGACAGTCACAACTCCCAGATTCATACGGCCGGAATTGACTTCTTGGCCATTCTCATCCTTCCAACCTTGAAGGAAAGAACGGCAACCCATCGGTACCTTGAAAGAGCCAGTCAATTCAATGATTTTATCATAAGATAGGACATCCGGATACATCCGTTTCGTCGCACATTCCAGCGCCAGCTGTTTGATATCGTAGTTAGGACTTCCTGGCTCTAAATTAAGGCCACGCTTAAGAGTAAAAATCAGCTTAGGAAAGATAGCTGTCCGATGTTCACTTCCCAAGCCCTTGATACGGATGTTGAGAATTGATTTTTGAATCTCGCGTTCAAAGCGATTGGTTCCCAAACCAAATCCTAAAGAAGTGAAGGGAGTTTGTCCATTAGAGGTAAAAAGAGTGTTAATCTCATACTCTAAGGACTGCATAGCATCATAGATATCTTTTTTAGTTTTTTCCCAAGCGTAATCAGCTCTTTTATCAGCTAGCACCCAATCTTTGGCATCTCGTAAATGCTTCTCGTAATTGAGTTCTGCGTAAGGAGCTAAGACTTCATCGATTCGGTCAGCTGAACAGCCTCCATACTGACTAGAAGCTACATTGGCAATAATCTGCGAGATTTGAGCTGTCGCAGTCTGAATAGACTTAGGACTCTCTACTTCTGCATTTCCAATCTTGAAGCCATTTTTCAGCATGCCCTTAAAATCAATCAAGCAGCAGTTGGTCATTGGTGTATAAGGGCTATAATCCAAATCATGGTAGTGAATATCGCCCTTTTGATGGGCATTGGCTACGTGAGGAGGTAGCATCTTAAGACCGATGGACTTACCAACAATACCCGCTGTTAAATCCCGTTGGGTGTTAAAAACATCGCTGTCTTTGTTGGCATTTTCGTTGACCACTGTTTGATCTTTATTGAGCAATTTATCAATAGTAAAATTAATATCGGTTGCCTGAGAACGGTCAAAGTCACGCTGGGTTCGATACGAGATATAGGCCTTGGCAATGGCATATTCATTGGCATTCAAAAGCTCATGCTCAACGATGTTTTGAATTTCATAAATCTTCACATCCTGAGAAAAACGATGAGTGATTTCAGCAACAATCTTCTCCGTAATTCCTTCAAGCTTAGCTTCAAGTAAAGGAGACATGGGCGTCACTTCACAGGCCGCTTTGACTAAAGCTTTATAAATCTTGTCAACGTCAAAATTCACGCGCCGGCCATCGCGTTTAACTACATAAATATTAGGAATACAGGTCACTGTTTCTTCTCTTAAAGTAATCATTTCCTATCCTCCAATCGTACATGACTCATTATAACACTATAAAATAAAAAATCAATATGTTGTGCCAAAATTTTATTTTTTTTATTTTAGGCACAACATATTGATTGAATTATTTAAGCTCGTAAAGCTTGAACTGGCTAGTATCTAGACCAATTTTCTTATAATTTGAAGATATTATTTTTTTGACTTTCTCTAGTAGAGGGACTTTTTTGTTGACCACAATATAGCGTGGTAGATTCGCATCTAACTGATTTCCCAATAAAATCTTATTCTCTTCGGTATCTAAGTATAATTTAGGACTTAAGATGGTTGCTGCAGACAAACGGCCGGTTGATTGGTAGAGACTGGCTGTGCTGTCCCAAGCATAGATTTTATCGTCCTTAGCTGACTCCTCACGGATATACTTGCTAACCACAGCACGTTCTGCTTCTTCCTCACCAGATAATAGATAGCGTTGAACAACCGGTGATGCGACTAAAAAGGCCATCGCTAACACAGGTAAAAATAAATTTCCAACAAAATAATTTTTCCAAATAGAAGGAGTCCGTCTTTTTCTCGTATGACGTCCTTCTGAAAAATTCTTGTTAAACCAAATCGCCAAGAGAATTACCACAAAAGGAATCATCGGCAACAACTGGAAATTCCCCTGACTTGGCAGAAAGATGTTTACTAAGAACAGAGTTAAAATTCCTAAAACCCCCAAATATCGGAAAGGTTTTACATTTTTATCTACTGAAGACACCAATCCCATAACCAAGGCTGTTAGGAAACCAAGACCTATGAACAGTCCGCTCATTATGAGTAAAGCAGGAAGATTAGATACTTGTAAGCTCAAACTTTCAAAGGTATGCGTCACTTGGCTAATAGCTACACCAAAAGTCCCCTTCCAAACAGTGTAGTATCCCAGCGGATAAAAGACCAGTGAAAAGCCAAGTAAACTAGCTAAAAACTGATAAAATCCTCGTGCCAAACGTTTACGGGCAATGTGAAAAATGGCCCAAACAAGAAACACCAAACCATAGAAGACAATACTAGTGAACGGATCCACCATGAAAGCCAAGGCTCCAATAGCTCCCAGCAAGATGAAACCATTATCTCCTACTTGATCATTGACATAACGAGCTAAGAAATTTAGACTCCACATGATAAAAGGAAGAACAAAAATACTTGCATAGAGGCCACCAAAACCAAGAGTTATGACTAAGAGATAAAAAAGCGGAAGCAGTTGCTGCGCTAGAACCTTTTTTCCAGTCATTTGATAGATAAACTGAAAAAGGAAAATCCCAGCTATAAAAAGCGCTAAAAATTGCAGGACAGCAAAAAGAAGACTTCCCATAAAGAGATTCCCCAACCATGCCATCACATAATACAACATGCCACTCGTGCCATAAAATTGACCGTAAGCTACTTGACCCTGGGTCATTGCCCAACCTGCATACAGATTTTGCGTCTGTAGATTTGTCGCCAACGAGGCAAATAAGGGATTGGCCACGCTTAAGAAGCTAGCTATGAAACTCCAGAGCAGCAATTTCCCAAAAGGAACACTCGCAGGCTTCAAGCTCTCTTCTTGAAGTTGCGTTCCCGCTTTCGATTCTTCTGGCTGGATTTCTTGTTCTTTCTTTTCTTCTATTTTCGTTTCAAGCTGCACTTCTGCCTCTTGATTGTCGAATTCATCAAACATAATAACTCTCCTCAATATAGTCTTTACTAGTATATCAAAAAGTCTTCTGTCTGTCAGTTTTCCATTTACACTCCTCTCAAAAGACTGACCTACTTGGCAGATTCTACTTCTAGCTTTAAGGCCTTCTTGTCTTTGGTCGCTTTAGACTTTGCCAAGGTTTCTAATTCCCGAAATCTTAGGTAGATTTTTGAAAAAGGTCTTTCTGACTTTCTTTGAACATATTCTAATTTCATGAAGAATTCCTTTTACTTTTTTATTCGTAAAAAAATGAGAAGGAAATTTGTACCCTCAATAGAGTAAAACAAATCCTTCTCATTAGGTTTATCATGATCAAAGCATTGGCGCAAAAAGCTGAACAATCTCTTTCAGAAGATTTTGGTACCAAGTAGATTTAAAGATACCGTCATGAACCTCTGTTGACACCTCAAAAATATTTTCAAAATCGGCTTTTATGTCTGCTAAAGCCGGTACTTTATATAAAAGTACAGCATTCTCATAATGATGGACCAAGCTACGGTAGTCAAAGTTTATGGTGCCTACTACTGCTAGTTCATCATCTGCGATCACATTTTTACTGTGGACAAAGCCCGGTGTGTATTCGTAAATGCGCACCCCGGCATCTAAAAGCTCACGATAAGATCCTCGGGTGATCGGTTGAATAAGCTTCTTATCTGTAATATAAGGCGTGACAATCCGAACATCCACTCCCCGCATGGCAGCATTTTTTATATTTTCAGTTAAGTCATAGTCAATAATCAAATAAGGACTGGTGATATAGACATAGTCCGTTGCCTGACTGATAATATTCTGGTAAACATTTTTCCCAACCTGTGTTCGGTACATAGGCTTAGGTCCGCTCCCATATGGAATATAGAGCCCCTCGCCTTCTACTGCTTTGTTTTCTAAATGATACTTATCAAAATCCGTAATTTCACCTCGGTTAATGTACCAATTCATTAGAAACAGCCTGGTCAGCGCCTTAACGGCCCGACCATCTAAGCGAATCCCACCATCTTTCCAATGGCCGAAGCGGACAATATGATTAATGTATTCGTCAGCCATATTGATACCACCCGTGTAGCCAATCTGACCATCAATCACTAGAATTTTACGATGATCTCGGTTGTTGTAGGCCACCGTCATACGCGGGATCACCTTATTGAACTTATGTGCATTAATCCCAAAGGAACGTAAAGTTTCTGTATAATCTCCTGGTAAAGTCGCCATACAGCCAATGTCATCATAGAGAAGCTTGATTTCTACTCCTTGAGCAGCCTTTTCCTTCAAAATCTCCAGAATACTATTCCACATCTTGCCTTCTTCGATAATATAGTATTCCAGAAAGATGAATTTTTCTGCTGATTTCAGGTCTTCTAAAATAGTAGCATACATCTCTTCTCCCAGAGCAAAATACTGAGACGCAGTCCCATCGTAAACATCCGCATTATGGTCCATACTAAGCAAGGACTTAACTATCCCAAAAGCTGATTTGTTTTTCTTTTTCAGGTCCAATCTCAGCTCATAACTATTGTCCTCACGAAACTTCATGGAGTCCATGCTGCGCAACTGCTTCATTTCTTTCCGAGACAGCCTGCGTTCTCCAAACATGAGATAAATCAGAGGCCCTACAACTGGGATAAAAGTAACCAAAAGCCAGGTTACTTTGCTTTCAGGTGTCATAGAACGATTGACAATCGAAAAAATCGTACCAACTGTTAATAAGGTGACTACAAGAATCCATAAATCCTTATTAATTTCACCTAAATAAAAGAAAAGCCAAAATATAAAGAAGAGTTCCAGTAGCATGACAATGATGCTGAAACCATATTTTGACATCAATAAGCGAAACTTTCTCACACACCCACTCCTCAATTTTCTTATATTTAAGTATAGCGGGGCCTTCTCAATAAATCAAGCAAAAACAGACTGGTCTTCTGATAGATATAAAAAAAACAAGACTGGAGTACCCAGTCTTGTGAAGCCTTATTGTTTAGTGAAGACAATTGTGTCATCTTGATCCTGCTCTTGATCAATATCTTCAACAGTCAGCTGATTGCCATTGATATAGTAGCGATGAACATCGTCTCCAATAATCATTCGCTGATTTGTGCTATCAATTTCGACTTGTTCAATTTCTTTCTCACCATCTCGCTCCAAGGTAGTTAAGGTTCCTTTACCAGATGAAATTGTCAGGGTCAATTGATCGCCTTCATGCGTAGCTGTATAGGTTCCGTCCAATTCTGTACTTGCAGCGGTTGTTGCTGACGAAGAAGAGGTTGAAGTTGACGTCGAACTTGAAGATGCCGAAGAGTTTGAAGCTTGACTGGTTTGAGATGGCTGAGTTTGACTATTGCCATTGCTACAAGCTACCAAAGCAAGAGCTACTATAGCTGTTAGGGATAAAGTCGTCGCTTTTTTTGAAAAAGTCATAATCCCTCCTCCTTTAATCATAGGGGGTTTTAGAGCTGGCACAGAAGTATGTTTTGCCTACTTTTTGCTAGTTCCATCCTCATTATAACAAAGACCTTTTCCAACCGTCAATTTATCTCTCCTTTTAAAAACTGACGTACCTCCGCAATGAAATAGAGAGACCCAGTTACAAACAATAAACGATGAGGATTATCATCCTGCAAATAGTCTTTTAGAAAATCTCTATAATCCCTGATAAAGGGAAGTTGCCCTGCTTCTTGCTCGCCTATTGTTTCACCATATGAAAAACTAGTCAGAAATAAACTTGCCTGAGGTAGTTCCTCTTGCAAATAATGAAGCATTTCCGAATAATCTTTTCGCTTTAAAGCCCCAAACAAGATCAAAACTTCTTTGTCCTTTTCTTGCTTAATAAACTCGACCAAGCGCTCAACTGCAGGAAGATTATGGGCTCCATCTAAATAAATGCCATCGCAGACTTTTTCCAAACGGCCTGCCCAGCTAGTTTGAGCTAAAGCTTTTTTTACTAAACTCAGATCTAGATTCCATGACTGACGCTCCATAAATAAAAGAAAAGCTTCCACAGCCACAGCCGCATTTTCTTCTTGGTAGGTCCCTGACAAGCCCAGTTCTACATCTAGCCAAGAGAAGTCACGAGCCCGAAGCTCCTTGTTCTCGAGAGAAAAATCTTGGCCATACTCATATAAGTTGATATTCAACTCCTTTGCCCGCTCTCGACAAACTTGTCGTGCAACTTCTGGCAAAGGACCGATAACAGCAGGACTGCCCACTTTAAAAATCCCCGCTTTTTGTTCTGCAATCTCCTCAAGTGTCGTTCCCAAGGTCTCCTGATGATCAAGGCCAATCGATGTAATGACTGAGACACTTCCTGTGATGACATTCGTTGTATCTAACAAACCACCTATTCCCACCTCAATCAAGGCTACATCCACCTCTTGCTCTGCAAAATACAAAAAGGCGATTAAACTGAGGATTTCAAAATAAGAAAGTTGATCCTGGGGCAACAGTGCGTTTTGCTCCATCTTGCGCACTTGCTCACCCAACCTAGAGAAATCACTCTCCGAAATCGGCTGCCCATTTAAGCAAATCCGATCATGAACAGTCTCCATATGAGGTGAAGTAAAAGTCCCAACTTTCTTTTGATGTTGGTCAAATAAGTTTTGCAAAAAGGCTACTGTTGATCCTTTACCATTCGTTCCAGTTACATGAATCGTTGGGTAGGCTTTTTCTGGATGACCAAGCAAACGGATTGCCTGCTCCATTCTACCAAGTCCAGTCCGAAAATTTAGTCCGATTCGGCTGTCCAGCCAGTTTTCTATCTTCTCCATCTTTACTCCTAGTAAAAAGAGAGCCGAGTGAATGATCAACCAGCTCTCTTTTTTCAATTAATCATATAGCTTACGTTTGAGACTCCGAGTTAACAATAAACTATCTGTTTAACAAATTTAAGTATTCGTCCCTTTTAACCAGAACAAAATTAATCTATCCAGAACATCTAAACCAGCCTCGCTCATTGAGCGAACTGAGGCAGTCTCTAGATTTGCCTTGCTTTTTTATTTGACAAAGGCTGAAATACTCTTACTCTTCCATGAAGCTGTTGAAAACTTCTTCAATCATATTCCATTCTTCTTCAGCATCTTCTGGAATAGGCTGAAGGTCACCTTCAGTTCCATCTTCATTTTCTGTGAATGAGTATGCTTGAATTTCAACTTCACCATTTTCATCTTCTTCAGCATTAGCTGGTACAAGAAGTACATAATTTTTTCCAAATTCTTCCATACCGTCAATGGTCAAGAGAATTTCAAACAAGGTTTCATTGCCTTGCTCATCCACCAAAGTAATCAATTCGCGCTCTTCATGTTCGTGGTCATGGTTATGATCATGTGCCATATTCATCTCCCTCAATCTTTCTAATAATTTCTATCTAAATAATTCTGTAAAATCAGCTGGGCCGCTAATTTATCAATCACTTTTTTGCGTTTGTTCCGGCTAACATCTGCTTGCTCAATTAGCATTCGCTCAGCTGCCACTGTTGTTAAGCGCTCATCTTGATACTCAACCGGCAAGCCAAACAACTCTGTCACCTTAGCTCCGTAGGCCTGACTGGCTTCTACACGGGGACCGCTAGTATTATTCATATTTTTAGGAAGACCGATGACAAACTTATCAACCTTGTATTCAGCAACAAGCTCACCAAGGCGCTCAAAACCAAACTCTTCCTGATCTTCATTGATCTGGATAATTTCCAAACCCTGAGCTGTAAAGCCAAGCGGGTCACTAATAGCTACTCCCACTGTTTTAGAGCCCACATCCAATCCCATAATTCTCATTAAAGATCGATGCCCTGCCCTTTCAAATAATAACGAACCAATTCTTCAACAATTTCATCTCGTTCATATTTGCGAATCTGATTGCGAGCATTGTTATAACGAGGTACGTACGCAGGATCCCCACTGAGAACATACCCAACGATTTGATTGATTGGATTGTAGCCTTTTTCATTCAGCGATGTATAAACATCCGTCAACGTTTCGCTAATCTCTTTTTTATTTGAATCGTCGAGATTAAAACGTACTGTTTCATCTGTAAATCCCACAATTACACCCTCTTTCGTTAGAATATTATTATTATACCATATTTCAGATCTTTTCACAAATGTTACAAATCAATATCAGCCCATAAAATAAGCAAAAATGACGGTCTTCTACTATTCTTCTTTTGCGCCATTCAAAAGTTGATTTTCAACATACTGAGCTGGATTCATCTTCAGCAGTTCTTTTAGCTTTAAAGCTTTTAAATATTCTGTTTCTGCAGCCTTATCTACATCCAAGGTTTGAAAATCCAGATTAGTCACACGCTTGAGCTCATTCTCATTTAAAATCTGTAAGGACATAGAGAAACCTGGCAAATCCTTTACCTGTTGATAATGTTCATCTGCTTCCAAGGATCTATTGAGTACTGTTTGAGCCTCTTCCACACCATATTCCTTTATAGCTTGCTTTAAATCATCCGCATTTGGACTAACCTGCTCTATACTTAAACTTAAAAATTGCTCGTCTTTATAAGTCACTACCTGCTTTTGTTGTGAGCCATTCTCAGTTTTTGGAAAGACCAAGGTCTTTGTTACTACTGTGTTCTTTTCCGCATTTGAAATAATCGGTAAGGTTGTATCCAACTTATCCTCAGAAGTTGAAGCGGACGAAGCAGTATGTGATTTTTTCTGACCGCAGGCCGTCAGTGTAAGTAAAACAAGGCCTAACAATAGCACTATCTTTTTCATTTTTTAGCCTCCTACGCCTATTTTACCACACTCATAACTCCTGTCAACGCTATATTCGTAAAGTAAAAAAAGTCTGAAAACCCGCCCATTCACTATTACTAGCAAATCGGCTTGTTCAGACTCCTTTTTCTTTATAATGGGCTATTTATAGAGCTGCTCTCAAACGCGCCTCTGCATTTTCAACGTTACGAACAGAACGTGGAAGAAAGGCACGAATGTCATCTTCTTTATAGCCAACTTGGAGGCGTTTATCGTCAACCAAGATAGGGCTTTTCAAGATACGTGGGGTTTCCATGATAATATCAATCACTTCACTCACACTTAAATCTTCAATATCAACACCAAGACCTTTTGCATAGCGATTTTTAGAAGAGACAATGCTTGCAACGCCATTTTCAGTTTTGGTCAAAATATCTAAAATTTCTTCTTTTGTGATTCCCTCTTTACCGAGGTTTTGTTCTTTATAAGTTAATTGATGGGCATTAAGCCAGGTCTTTGCTTTCTTACAGCTTGTACAACTTGAAACTGTGTAAATTGTAATCATGTAAGGACTCCTTTCACTACCCGATACTACTATCGTAGTCTATTATATCATAAAAACCATCGGTCTTGCGACCTATTTTGGAAAAATTATTCCTCGATCTCTATAGCATCGTCTAGTTCAAGTGTTACTTCTTCAATGTTTTCAGTGATTTTCCCTGTTGTTTCAGCCGCAGTTGCTTCCCCTTCTTGATCATCTTCAATCAAGCCAAAACGGACACGGACTTGACGGTCGATTTCGTCAAAGACTTCTGGGTGATCAGCCAAATATTTCTTGGCATTTTCAGAACCTTGACCAATCTTCTCATCATTATAAGAATACCAAGCACCTGCTTTTTTGATGATATTCAAGTCTGTTGCAATCTTAATAAGTTCACCAGTCTTAGAAATTCCTTCTCCGTACATGATTTCCACAAAGGCTTCTTTAAATGGCGGAGCTACCTTGTTTTTCACGACCTTAATCTTGGTTTCCTTACCAACGTTTGTATCCTTAGCGTCACCAGTTCCTTTAATTTGAGTATTTCCACGAACGTCCAAACGGACAGAAGCATAGAATTTCAAGGCACGACCACCTGGTGTTGTTTCAGGATTTCCAAACATAACCCCAACCTTTTCGCGAAGTTGGTTGATAAAGATGGCAATTGTTTTTGTTTTGTTGATAGAAGCAGACAGTTTACGCATGGCCTGACTCATCATCCGAGCCTGCAAACCAACGTGGCTATCACCGATATCTCCATCGATTTCCGCACGTGGTACAAGAGCTGCAACGGAGTCAATGACAACTAAATCAACTGCACCAGAGTCAATCAATTTCCCAGCAATTTCTAATCCTTGCTCACCAGAATCTGGTTGAGATAGCAACAGCTCATCAATATTTACACCTAGAGCAGCCGCGTAAGATGGATCCAAAGCGTGCTCTGCATCAATAAAGGCTGCAATACCACCCTCTTTTTGCGCTTGAGCAACAGCATGAAGGGCAACAGTCGTCTTACCAGAAGACTCTGGACCGTAGATTTCAATGATACGTCCCTTAGGATAACCACCGGCACCAAGGGCGATATCCAAGGCCAAAGATCCTGAGCTCATGACTTGAACCTTTTGTTCTGCTCGCTCGCCCAGGCGCATAATCGCTCCCTTACCGAAGTCCTTTTCAATGTTCTTCAGGGCGTTGTCCAAAGCTTTTTGGCGCTCGTCTCCAAATTTTTTTGTAATATCGTCTAGATTCTTTTGTTTCTTTGCCATTTATTTCTCCTGTTTTTTCTAAAATGTCTTTTGGCCATCTGTTAATTATACCAAAATTCAGCTATTTAATAAAGTTTTTCGTACTAGGTTGAAGGCGTGCAGAACAGCAATTTTACGCACATCGCGCCGACTGCGTCCAGCAATATTGACCTTAATAGTTTCCGTTCCTGAAGCACTAGCTAAACCGATAAAAACGGTCCCTGCAGGATGATCTTCCAGTGAATCTGGGCCTGCCACACCTGTCAAACTGACAGCTAGGTCACTTTCGGTCAGCTTTCTAGCCTGCTCTGCCATTTTCCCTGCCGTAAAAGCTGAAACAACTCCATGCTCCTCCAAGTCTCCCAACGGAATATCCAGCATCTGGCTCTTTTCCTCCATGCTGTAGGTGACAAAGCCACCTGAAAAAATGGAAGATGCTCCAGCAAAATCAGCCAAAGTCGCCTGAAAGAGACCAGCTGTCAGACTCTCCGCCGCCGAAATCGTCTTCCCTTGACTCTTCAGCAACTCAAAAGCCACCTGTGCCAAGGAATTGTCATCGCCGTAACCATAGAAAATCTCTGACAGTGACTGTCCCTCAAAAGTCTTATATGCCAAAATTTCCTTTTCCACAGCCTCAAACTTGGTGTCAGCTTCTGCCTGACTCAGGGCCTTGGTGGACAGTCGCAGGGTAACCTCTCCCGTCTTTGCATAAGGAGCAATAGTGGGGTCACTCTGCTGCTCAATCATCTCTGACAAAATAGTCACTAGCTGACTCTCGCCGATACCAAAGAAACGCAGCACCCGTGAGTACAACTTCTGACCTGTGGATAAGAGGGGAACCAGCTCGTTATTGACCATAGGCTTGAGCTCGCTAGGCGGGCCAGGCAGGACTACATAGGTTACTCCGTCTGCTTCTAACAATCCTCCGACAGCTAAGCCGGTCGCATTTGGTAACGGAGTTGAGCCTTCAACCAGCTGGGCCTGACGCTCATTATTGGGTGTTCGAGCGTAATCTGGTCGGCTAGTAAAAAAGCGATCCAGCTTTTCCACAGCCTGTGAGTCAAAATTAAGCTCACGTCCTAAGAACTTAGCCAAGGTCTGCTTGGTCAAATCATCCTCTGTTGGACCCAAGCCACCTGTCAGGATAATCAAATTACTGCGCCTTTGGGCAATTTCCAAAACAGAGAGGAGACGATTTTCATTGTCCCCCACTGCTGTCTGAAAATAAACATCAATCCCCAGACTCGCAAGTTTTTCAGATAAAAATTGGGCATTGGTATTGACAATCTGACCCGTCAAAATCTCGGTGCCCACAGCAATAATTTCTGCTTTCATAGAACCTCCTACCTTACTATTCGGAATTGGCTTTATTTTATCACAAAAAATCTTTAAAAAGTTGATTTTCATTTCAGAAAATAAAAAGAACTGTCAAGTTCCTTGACAAACTTGTCAACATGCTGTGGAAAACTTTTGAAAATTTATCTGTTATGCAGAATAACTAGATTGTTAGGGAAACGGTATTGGCAAATGATTTCATTATTTTTATAATAAAGATGAAAAAGGAAATCATCTAAATATTTATATTTGAAGAAAGGAGATCATCATGAAAATTTCACAAGTTCTCAAAGATATTCGTCAACAAAATCAACTCACTCAGGAGGCCTTGGCAGAAAGGCTCAAGGTTTCCCGCTCTGCCATTGCCCGCTGGGAAAGCGAAAAAGGTATCCCTGATATTGGAAATCTCATCTCTATCAGTCGGGAGTTTGATATCAGTCTGGACACACTCATCAAGGAGGATGAGCGCTTGGAGAAAAAGGTCATCGAAGACAGTAAGGCCAAGAAATGGCATTATTTAGTCATCCTCTACCTTTTTTCCATCTTGGTTTATATTGGTGTCTTTGCTTACTTGCACCATATCTTTATGGCTGGCTTCCTCATCTCCACCCTCTTTATGCTTTTCTATGAATTACGCATCTTTATCAAGGAAAAGATTTGGATGCAAAAGGATAACTAAACGAAATTCCTTGGATGTTAGAAAACCAAGGAATTTTTCCTATGAAATAAGAAACAGAATCACCCTATTATGAAACATATGAAAGAGAGCAGGCATGCAAAGATTGCGTTCGATTTTTACATATAAGACAGCAAAGGAAAAAGAGGAAAGTAGAACTGCAGCTACCTTTGACAAATGCTTGTCAAAAAATTAAATAATCATTTGTATTTCAAAAATTTATTGGAACTTTTCTCTTTATGTTATGCGTTTGTCGTGTCATCATAAATTATTTTTTAAACGCTTCGTATAGTTTTTTATAGAACTCTTTCTTTTCTTTTTTTTGATTATTAAACTCTTTTTTGCCGTAATCAAAATTCGCTACTGAAAATCCCTTGCCATCATCAGAAAAAGTGAAGAATTCTATCCCAATCAATTTATTATTTTTAGCATCTACTACAGTAGTTCCTAAATTATTGTTAAATTGTTTAACTTCTTCTTCACTAACCCCAAACCCCATAGCAGTGCCATCTGCAATAATATTTGAAAACACTTCTTCTGAAGATGCTACTTCTTTGACAGATATTAGATAGACAGCATCTTCTGTTTCTACTTGCCTTACCTTATCCCATCTTTCGGTATCATTCGAAGAGATTGTATAGACTGTTAAATCCACCGAAGGTTTATTGGGATTTTCTTTTTTAATCACTTGTTTGCCAATTAAGACGATTGCGAGTACTCCAATGACTAGTAGCAAACTAATATAAATTTTCTTTTTCATGCCTGACTTCCTATATCTTTTATGTCAACGATAACATCAACTTTACTATATACAGCTGGATCATGTGTTGCTATAATAACATAATTATTCTTGGCTGCTTCACTCAATAATAAGTTGATGATTTCATTCCCAATCTCACTATCCAAGGCTCCTGTAGGTTCATCCGCTAAAATAATTTTACGCGGTTTCATTAACATTCTTGCAATAGCTACACGCTGAGCCTGTCCCCCAGACAATTCATATATTTTATGTTTTAAATAGTCCGTAGAAAGACCTACTTTTTCAAGTATCTCAGATATAATCTTTTTGTCTTTATTGAGGAGTTTTAAATTATCATATACTGTTTTGTTTTCTATCAAAGAATAATTTTGGAATACATACCCAATAGTATTTTTAAAATAGGTTCTTTCTTTGGTTTTCCAAATATCCTGTTTATCAACTAACACTTTTCCACTGTCAATTTTTTCTAGCCTTCCTATAATGTTTAGCAAGGTACTTTTACCTGAACCCGAACCGCCAATCAAGGCGTAGCTTTTCCCAGCTTCAAAGGTTAAATTTAAATCTGTAAATATTTCTTTTGAGCCATATTTTTTTGTAACATTCACAATTTCAATTGTCATTAGTCATCCCCTTTTAGAATTTGAGTGTATCTATCAGATAATTTTCTGAAACTTATTATCATTGACATCATTAAAACCGTTAAAGAAGCAAGACCAATATACAATAACTCTATTTGTCCAGTCATGATAAATGTCAATAAGATAACCATTATAATCGTTATCATAAAATATTTTAGACTTGAAATGGCTATACCTGTTTTCGATAGGCCTAAAATGATTTTTTTGACATAGTCATTCTGTTTTAAGGCAACAAACATTTGAGCATATTGATAAATGAGTAGAAATACAATTCCACAAATAATTATTTGCAGTATTTTTGAAAGGAGAATTTGGTGCTCTAAAGATTGAATATTAAGTTTCACAGTTTGGTAAACCTCGACTGGATTGATTGAAAAATTCAAACTAGCACTCAAATCGTTGATGTCCTTAATTGCTTCTGGACTAAAAAGTGAGTTATATATGATATTGCTTGCCAAAATAAAATCGTTAGTTTCTACCATTTTATCAGTATCTAATACAACCACTATATTACTATTACTATTTGTCACACTTTCCAAAGGTAGATTATCTTTATTTTCAGGGACACTACTGCCATTTTCATTGAAATAGAAAAATTCTTGCCCATCAGGAATGACTTGCACCGTAAGATCATCTTTTGTATAGTTTGTACCAGTAAATTGTTCTGCTACAACCGTATTCTCGATTGATGCCTTATTCTCTTTAAATTTATTAGGAATATAGATGGTTGCTATTTTATTATCTAAAATACGATAGTTTGTTCCATTAACTTTATTTTGTACCTTAGCACCTGTTTGATTGATATAAACCAGCTCTTTATTAACCTCTGGATTCGTTATCCCATCACTTTTTAATTGCTTAGAAAAATCTTCTGTAACATGAGAAGTTTTCATAAAATCTGGAACATAGGCTGAAGATGATTTGATATATATAAAATCCAGTTTTTTTAAGGCTTTAGCAATCTCTATATACTTAGCTCCTGAGTCATTTGCTTCTTCTCCATTAGTAACAGATTCATTTTCAATACCCAAAAACTCTAGTCTTTTCCAATCTTTTACTGCACTCCATGGTTCTAAATGCTTTATCTGTATATTTATCTTTGATTGACTAGCCTTTGTTTCCCGTAAAAAGACTCCTGAAACAACTATTATGCTAGAAATAACCGCAAGCCATACGATAAAAATGAGGCTGTTTTTGGCCTTATTTTTTATAATTTCAATAGGCTTTTCAACCTGAATCGTCAGCCAAAATAAAACAAAGGTGATGAGATCAATGATTTGAAAAATTATAAAATTGGTTAGAAGTAAAGAGAAGAATAACTTGGAACTATAGGTGAAGAGACCACTCCCCAGAAAAGAGCCATAGAAAACCATCAATAAAGCAACTAAAATCAGCTCAAAAGTAACAGAAATTAAATAATCCTTTTTTAGGTTATACACAGGCAATCCTAAAGAACGTCTTATCATCCCTTCTTTAATCTTTCTCGCTCTAACAACAAATAAAACAACTAATAAGGTTAAGTAAATTGAAATCATTAACAAAAATCTTAAAGAGCCAGTAAATTGTATCATTCCTCCCATATACCAAGGGTAAGCCATATATACTACTTGCAGACCTGTAGACGTAAGTTTTTTTAAACCATTTGAATCTATTTCCCCTAGAGTATAGTACATCCCTGTTATCGGTATAGACTTTAATTGTTCATGGCTGGCATCATCAAGATTTATATAAGTCAACTGCCCTGAATTCTGAACCACCGGCTTGTATATTTTAACTTTTTTTTCTTCTGATAGGCCACTAATCATTTGATACACTTCTTCATTAGAAAGATTGCTTTTCCCTTGAATGGAGAAGGCACCATCAATTGGTAAAGGTATTGGTTTTTGAGTATCACTAATACTAACCAGACCAATGGCAGCAATTAAGCAAAAAAAGAGTCCTATAACACCTAATTTTAATTTCATAAGCTCCTACCTATATTATAAAAGACCCTATAATATTATTGGGTCTTCCAACTTTCATAAACTATTGTTAAAATTTAAAGTAGTTCCAATGTGCATTTAATCGAACATCATTCCAACTTTTTGTTGAACTTGACATTGCCCATCCATATTTTTGAGAATCAGATGACTTAACAGTTCCCCAAAGATTAGTTATCGAAGATTTTGAACCAATATTATTCGGAGATTTAACATAGTAATTAGAATAACCATAGTTATCATTCACACCATAATTCCATTCATCAATAATCGGATATGGGGCTGGATATGCTACTTCTGCACTAACGATACTAGTCATAGTAGTTAGCCCAAAACCTAAAGAAACTGTAGCTAATAAAGCTAATGTTTTATTTTTAATTCTTATTTTCATAACTACACTCCTATATTGAATATTTTATAGTTTTTAGAGAATATTTTACCTTTCCAATTTATAGCTTAGCTAGTCACAATCAACGACCCCTTGGTCTCACCTCCTTTAATTTTATAGATTCTAATTTTTAAATATATATATATTTAATCTTTGCCTACTTTTTTGAATTATTTAGTCCATTGGACTCGCCCCTTTCCTATTCTATTCACTTTACCCCCATGGCCACCACCATGGAGATACACCTGTAGTAACTATTGACGTTACCGCCAGTAAAATTAAATTGTACACAATTTTTTTCACATTGCCCTCCCTTTTATTTCATGATATACTATTTTAAAATATTTTTTCAAAATGTAGCTTTTAGTAACATTTTAAAAAGGAGTTCTTATGCGCTGGGATTATGGAAAAATCTATAAAGAAATTAGAAAATCAAAAGGGTTGACTCAAGAAGAAATTTGTGGAGATTTTTTAGCTCGCTCAACTTTGGCACGAATTGAAAGCGGGCAAGTCGTGCCAAAGTTCGATACCATGATTTTTTTACTTCGCCAGATAGATATGACACTAGAAGAATTTAAATACATTTGTGATTATTATCAACCTAGTCAACGGCAGAAAATTTTAAATTCTCTGTATAACCAAGGTGAGTCTATTGTAGGGACAAAAGGTTTGTTACAACTAAAGAGAGAATGCGAGGCATATCTATATAAACATTCCGATATTCCGATTAAACATGCTTTAGATATCATCAATATTACTATTCATCTGAGACAAAATGGAATTTCTGAGACAAAAGAAATTAATGCTACTACCAATAAAATTTGGGCGTATTTAGAGAAACAGGACACTTGGTATGAAAGTGACTTTCGACTGCTTTCTACCATCCTTTATTTCTTCCCTTTAGAAAATATCAAACAATTTACCCAAAAGATTTTAAATAGCATAAAAAAATACCAATCATTTCGCTATGGGAATAATCTACAAATCGGACTCTTAGTCAACCTTTCTACCATCTATCTTTATAATGGATTAAAGAGAGAATGCGCTGAAATTACTACGTACATTTACGATTTGTCAAAAAAAGAAAAACGTTATGATTCCCTCGGGCTTTCACAGATTCGACTTGGAATTTGCAAAAATGATAACGAATTAATAAAAAAAGGGATTGCTCTACTACAACTTGCCGATGAAAAAGAGCTAGTAAAATCTCTAAAAGAAGAAATTGAAAAATACCGTTGAGAATCTTTCTCAAACGGTATTTTTATGTGGATTAAAGTCACAATCATTTTCATGATCATTGATAAGGCCAGCTGCTTCTAGGAATGAATAGACGCAAACAGGACCGACAAATTTGAAGCCTTGCTTTTTCAGCGCCTTAGACATGCTTTCTGATAGCTCTGTCTTAGTCGGTGCTTCCTTGTAGTTCGTAATTTGATTGTCAATCGTTTTGAAATCTACAAAGGACCAGATATAGTCATTAAAAGAGCCAAACTGCTTTTGAACAGCCAAAAAAGCTTGGGCATTAGCTCTGGTTGCATAAATCTTCATCTTGTTACGGATGATGTCGGGATTGCCCAACAAACCATCCAGATCTGCATCAGTCATCTGAGCAATTTTCTGGGCATCATAGAAATGAAAAGCTTCCCGAAAAGCTTGACGTTTATTGAGAATGGTCTCCCAAGAAAGTCCAGCCTGATAGGTCTCCATGCAGAGCAATTCAAATAACTTCTGATCATCATGGAGGGGCTTGCCCCACTCCTCATCATGATAGGCCACATATAAAGGGTTGTTCATCTTTACCCAACCGCAGCGTTTAGTCATATTTGGTCTCCTATTTCACCAACATCTTAAGAGCAGACTTGATATAGTTTTCTGCTGTATCCGTCGTTCCTTCAAAGAATTTCTTGATTTTCTTGAGCTCAGCAGCTTTGTAGCCCAGAGCCAGCATGGCTTCCATGGCTTCTTCCAGCTCCTGATTATCCGCAGTCTGGACGGGTGCCTTACTTTCTGCCGAACCACCCGCAGCCACTACCTTGCCTTCTAAGTCCAGCACCATCTGCTGGGCTGTCTTCTTGCCAATTTTAGGAAACTTGGTCAGGTAGGTGATGTTTTTCTGCTCAATGGCTTGCACTAAGCCAGCATTATCATCCGCCGCAATGATCGCCAGAGCAGACACTGGGCCGATACCCGAAACCGAAATCAAACTGAGAAAGAGTTGCTTCTCCTCCTCAGTCGCAAAACCGTATAAGAGTTCCGCATCTTCTCTTACCACCTGGTGAATATAGACCTTGGCTTCCTTATGAAGATGCCCTGAATAAGCATAGGGGTTGGCCACATGAAGAATATAGCCGATAGAGTTGACTTCCAATACAATGTACTTGGCTGTGATTTTACTGATGATTCCTTTAAAATATTCGTACATAATCTTCCTTCTTGTTGTATCATTTTGCTTATCTAGTATATCATATTTTCTGTCTGGAAACTGCAAATAGAAGTGCAACCGGTGGTTGACAAAATGTACAGGAAGCTGTATTCTCAAGATAACTAAAAGTTGTTAGGATAGAGTTAGCAAAGAAAAGGAGGCTGTCACAATGAAACTCGCTGATAAATTATTTGAACTAAGAAAAGAAAAAGGCTGGTCACAAGAAAAACTGGCTGAACAAATCAATGTCTCTCGTCAGAGCATTTCCAAGTGGGAGTCTGGCCAAGCACTGCCAGAACTCGAAAAAGTTGTAGAGCTGAGCAAGATTTTCCAGGTGACGACGGATTATCTGCTTTTAGAAGACAGCGACAAGCCGGAAATAAACCCCGTCCTCTCAGAAGACGAAAAAGATCGCTACTACAAGGAAGTGAAATCTTATGGCTTCTGGCAGGTTCTGTATATTTTTATATCTGCCCTAGCTATCTTTCTCTTCTTTGCAGGTTCTAGCTTTCCAGCAACATTCGCTGCCCTAGTCTGGTTGGCATTTTTCCTCTTAATCGCATCAGCAATGGCTATTAACAAGGCGCTAAAAATTAAGAAAAAGTATCTGGACAAGGTTATAGGCCTTGATGAGGATTCTAAGAAAGAAGGGGCTCAAGATGAAGCTGAAAACTGACAATCCCATACCTGTCAAAACTCGTCTGAAAGAGCTGATTGGAGACTGGCTCTTCATCTCAGGCTACCTCATTGCTCTTTTTTTACTAGCTATGGGTTTTTACTATCTGGTTTTAGGAGGCATTCCTGCATTCACTGAAGTCCAGAGCCAACTTCTGGCTTTTTCTACCTCAGTCCTGCCTCTAACTATTATCTTTGCTTGGTTAGACTATAGAAAAGGAAGTTTTGGCAAGCGTTGGGCAGGTTTACAGTTGGTTTACAATCATAGGAGCCTTTCCCACAGCCTTTTGCGCTCTGCTATCAAGTTTTTCCCTTGGCAGCTGGGACATATGGGAGCTATCCGTAGTGCTTATCAAGCAGATGCTCTGTCAATTTTCTTGTCAACTTCAGCAGGGATTCTCTTCTTGATCTTTCTGCTGATGGGACTGCTTCGCAAGGACAAACGCCATCCAGCTGATTTACTTGCTGGAACACAAGTTCAGCTCAAAAATTCAAAACAGCTCTAGTTCTATGACTAGGGCTGTTTGATCTTCTATAGAGTTTAGTATTTCCCCAACTCCCGCAGGCTAGTATGATTTTCCTGAATGCGGCGGAACATTTTTTCCATATCCGACTTGGTAAAGTTGACTAAGACCGGTCGGCCGTGTGGGCAGTTGTAAGGATTGTCACACTGGGACAGCTGAAAGAGCAAGTCACGCGCAGAGTAGTCATCCAGACTGTGATTGGCCTTGATGGAGCGTTTGCAGCTCATCATAATGGCTAGCTCTGCTCGATATTTCTTGATAGAAACTTCCTTGGTCAGGAGAAGCATATCACACATCTCATAGATGCCAGCCTCGATCTCCTCTTCCTTGAACCAAATGGGATGCTCACGGAGGATAAACTGGTTGGCTCCGTACTCTTCTAAAAAGATGCCAGCATCTTCTAACAGCTCCATCCGCTGCTTGATTCGCAGCATATCGTCCGCTGGAAATTCAAAGATATAGGGCACCAAGAGCTGTTGCTGGCTATTGTCCACATCCCCAATCTTCTCTCGATAATACTCATACTTGACCCGCTCTTGGGCAGCATGCTGGTCAATAATGTAAAGACCGCCCTTGCCCTGAGCAAAGAGATAAGTGCCATGCATCTGGCCAAAATATTCTAACTCTGGGAAGCTTGACTTCTCTTCCTGTTCCAACTTATCCACAGCCCGCTCCAGACTGGCCTGGTCTAGCTCTGGATGGTCTAGCTGATCATAACTAACTGGCTTTCTCTCTGCAAATTTGACCGAAGTTGATTGTGGCGGTTCTGCTTTTTCATCTGTCGCTTCATGAATAGGCTCCGCTGATTCTTCGAAGGATAACTGCTGCTCGGCCACCTGTGGCTTGAGGAAAAAGTCATTCTGCTCCTTATCGTAGTAGAGGCGATTTTCTTTCAGCGGGAGGCTAGTCTGTTCAGGCTTAGCCGCGCGCTTAACAGTTGATTTGGCAAGATTTTCCAAAGCATCTGGGATAAGGTCTTGCTCCTTGAGACTGGTCGCAATGGCTTGCGAAATCAAGGCCATGAGTTCGCGCTCTTTAGAAATTCTCACCTCTTGCTTGGTCGGATGGACATTGACATCGGCCAGATAGGGGTCAATCTGAATATTGATGACCGCGAGTGGAAAGCGGCCTACCATCAGCTTGCTGCCGTAGCCGTCCAAAATAGCACGATTGAGTAGGAAATTCTTTATATAGCGGCCGTTAATGAGAATCGTGATATAATTGCGATTCGCACGAGTCAGCTCAGGCAGGCTGACATAGCCGCTCACCTCAAAGTCCAGATCTGAAGCCGAGATTTCCACCATTTTCTTAGCTGTTGCCAGGCCATAGATGCCTGCAATAGCCTGACGCAGATTGCCACTGCCGGCAGTCCGTGTCATTTCTCGGCCGTCACTGATAAGGGTGAATGCTACTTCCGGATGGGCTAGACTGAGCCGATTAATCACATCAACGATATGAGACAGCTCAGCCTGCTGGCTCTTCATATACTTGAGCCGGGCTGGAGTATTGAAAAAGAGATCTTCTATCTTGATTTTCGTTCCCACCGGGCTGCTGGTAGGCTCATGCTCTTCAATCTCACCGCCTTGGGCAACTAGCAAAGTTCCGTGCTGGCCCGTTTCCGTTGCAGTCTCAATGGTAAAGCGCGAGACAGAAGCAATGGAAGGAATGGCCTCACCACGGAAACCCAGCGTCCGAATCCGAAAGAGATCCGCTTGTTTCTTGATTTTACTGGTAGCGTGGCGTCGAAGAGCCAGAGGGACATCTTCGTGATCTATGCCTTCACCATTATCTGTCACCTGGATAGTCTTGAGTCCGGCCTCCTCAATTTCGATGGTAATTTGGCTTGCACCCGCATCAATTGAATTTTCCACCAGCTCCTTGACCACGCTGCTAGGCCGCTCAATGACTTCACCGGCCGCAATCTGATTGGCCAGAATTTCTGGAAGTTCGATAATTTTTGACATCATTTTCTCCGTATTTGTTCTGCTATCTATTATAACACATTGGGCTCTTTCTATCAGAAGGCAGCCTTTTCTTGACCATTCTGTCCGCCAGCCAAACCATATAGACACAAATAGCTGCCACATAGACAAAAGGGCTTGTTTTCGCTGCTAAGTTGCGGTTTAATAAAGGTGAAAGGAGGAAGTTATGAAAGTTAAGCTAAGAATCGATTCTCAAGTTACTGAAGACTCCGTCAGCATTGAGGCTCGCCTCATGACTGAAAGTATTCAGGAATTGGTCCACTTTGCTCAACATCTAGGCAGGGAGGAAAAGATTCATGTCAAGAAAGAAGACAACATCTATCTGCTGGACGCTAAGGAAATCTACCGAATCTATACAGAAAATCGTCAGGTCCGGGTCCGAACGGCAAAAGACAGCTATCGAGCTCAACAAGCTCTTTATCAGTTGCTACAGGTCCTGCCGGACTATTTTCTGCAGATTTCTCAGTCGGAGATTCTCAACAGCCGACAAATTAACCACCTCAAGCTGACTCCAAATGGTCTGATTCAAATATTTCTGAAAAACGGTGATCAGACATACTCGTCCCGCCGTTATCTCAAATCTATCAAAGAAAGGTTGCAATTATGAAAACTCGTCTTAAAGAACTCTTTTGCGGAGGGATTGGAGGGATTTTCATCGGTCTCTTCTTCTCCATGATTGTTTCTTATTTTTACAATCCAGCTTATCTACCGCTTCACCCTCGCTCTCCTATCGGCCACTTCTTTTTGAGCCAGCATGTCCATGTTTCCCTCATCATGCTCTACTGCATGCTTATCTGGTTTATCATGGGAGCTGTTTTCAGATGGAGTGGAAGCTTCTTCCAAAGAGACTGGAGCATCCTGCGCTCCATCGTCAGCCACTATGGTATGATGATTCTGAGCTTTGCACTTTTGGCTAATCTAGCTGGATTTTTCCCAAGAGAAAAAATACTCAGCCTGACACTGACTGCCGTTGGGGAATTCACTCTTATCTATCTAATTATTTCAGGCGCCATCTATTACCACACCTACCGTAAAATTCAAAAAATTAATAGCAGCTTATCTAGCAAATCGTGAGAAATAAAAGAGAGTGGGATAGAAATCGGTAATTCGTTAGAATTCGATTTCGTCGTCCCACCTCCGCACAGTTGAGTAGGGCTGTAAAAGCT
>OLOK01000096.1_pt1 | contig 75290 bp, 74 predicted proteins | sample 1672591 | NCBI WGS metagenome assembly OLOK01 (sample SAMEA3136703, study PRJEB25190) | human gut metagenome | biome: human gut; feature: human-associated habitat; material: faeces | place: Austria | collected 2013 | reverse complement strand
ACTCCGGCAGTAGGACTCGAACCTACGACATCATGATTAACAGTCATGCGCTACTACCAACTGAGCTATGCCGGATAATATAGTCCGTACGGGATTCGAACCCGTGTTACCGCCGTGAAAAGGCGGTGTCTTAACCCCTTGACCAACGGACCATAGACACACAACATAGAACATTATATCAGTTCCTTTCGTTTTGTCAATACTTTTCTATTTATTTTTTTAATCATCTTTTATTGGTGATCTAGTAATTAAGTTATATGTATCAAATGAGTTTGATTTATGACTAACTTCTCAAAAAAAGAATCCCAAAATGAGATTCTTTTTGATTTTATTCAGCTGAGTTGTTTTCTTCCATTTTTGATTTAATTTCGTCATATGAAAGAGCGTGCGACTCTTTATCTTCATCTAATTGATCTTCAGATATTTTCCCGGTTTCATAAATAGATTTAATTTGATTACTATCCAACGTTTCATATTTCAGAAGCGCTTCGGCAATCAATTTGTGGGTTTCACGATTAGATTGAATGATTTCTGCAGCTTTATTCCGTGCTTCATTCAAGAGATCACGTACTTCAGCATCAATTTCATAGGCAGTCTGCTCAGAGATAGATTTCGGTGGATTATATGCACCTGGAATCATTGCATGATTTCCTTCATATTGTACCGGACCAAGTTTGTCACTCATACCATACTCTGTAACCATACTTCTAGCCATTTGTGTTGCCTGCTCGAAGTCGTTAGAAGCTCCTGTTGTTTGAACATTAAAGATAATTTCTTCTGCTACTCGTCCACCCATGAGACCTGCTAATTGCTCTTTCATATCCTCTTTAGATAAAAGCATTTGGTCTTCTTTAGGTAAGGCGATCATATATCCTCCAGCACGACCACGAGGTACGATAGTTACCTTATGTACGACACGTGCATTCGAAAGAACCAAACCAACAATTGTATGACCCGCTTCATGATAAGCCACGATTTGACGATCACGCTCTGAAACAGTCTTATCTTTTTTAGACGGTCCTGCAATAACTCTATCTTCAGCTTCATCAATATCAGAAGCATCAATTACTTTCTTATTGCGGCGCGCTGCTACCAAGGCTGCTTCATTTAGTACATTTTCAAGATCTGCACCAACAAATCCTGGAGTCTGCTGAGCAACTAATTTTAAATCAACATCTGTAGCCAAAGGTTTGTTTTTAGCATGAACACGTAAGATAGCCTCACGACCTTTGACATCTGGACGACCGACTAAAACTTTTCTGTCAAAACGACCAGGACGAAGAAGCGCAGGATCCAGTACATCTGAACGGTTTGTTGCGGCGATAACAATAATACCTTCGTTTCCTTCAAAACCATCCATCTCAATAAGAAGTTGGTTTAAAGTTTGTTCTCTCTCATCATTACCACCGCCAAGGCCAACACCACGCTGACGACCAACTGCATCGATTTCATCAATGAAGATGATTGCAGGAGCTGCTTTTTTAGCATCTTCAAATAATGAACGAACACGACTGGCACCAACGCCGACAAACATTTCGACAAAATCTGAACCAGAAATACTGAAGAAAGGAACACCAGCTTCCCCAGCTACTGCTTTAGCAAGAAGAGTTTTCCCTGTTCCTGGAGGTCCTTCAAGTAGAACACCAGCAGGGATACGTGCTCCAAGTTTGGTATAACGTTTAGGATCTTTAAGAAATTCAACTACTTCAACTAGCTCTTGCTTTTCTTCTTCTGCTCCAGCAACATCAGAAAAACGTACTTTAATTGATTCTTTGCTAGCAGCACGCGCTTTGTTGCGACCAAAATTCATCGCACCACGGGCTCCACCGCCACCACTTTGATTCATCATTGAAAAGAAGAAGAATCCGACAATAACAAGTGGAAAGACAGAAATTAAAATATTAAGCCACATTCCACTTGAGCTTTCACGCTTGATGCTAATCTCTGTCTTGTTTTTAGCTGCTAAATTTTGTAACTCAGAAATAGTTGAATCCGCCGGCAATATGATGCTGGTGAATTTTTCAACTGATAATGAAGGGGATGGGAAAAATTGAATGCCTGTTGTATCTTTCACTTCCTTAGATTTTTTATACGTTCCGGAAATCTCAACAACACTCCCATTTGGCTGGTAACTAATATCTTTTACGTTACCTTTTTCAATTTCTTTAACTAATTCTGTGTAATTAATCTGTTGACTGCGGTTGACAGAATTTCCAGCCATCAAATACTGAAAACCTGTTACCAAGGCAATCACAACTAAAATGTACAGAAGTGGATTTTTTACTAATCCATTATTTTGCTTATTTTTCATTTATATATAGTAAACCTTTTATTTTGTATATACTTCTTCCTTCAAGATACCTACATAAGGTAAATTGCGATAGTTTTCAACATAGTCCAACCCATATCCAACTACAAATTCATTTGGAATTGTGAAGCAAGTGTAATCTGCCTCTATTTCAACAAGGCGTCCTTCTGGCTTATCCAAGAGTGTAGCAATTTTAACTGACGCCGCATTTCTATCTTTGAACATTTCACAAAGGTTTTTTAAAGTCTTTCCAGTATCAATGATATCTTCAATAAAAAGGATATGGCGACCAGCGACATCTTGGTCAACATCTTTTTTAACGTTAATTACACCACTGCTAGAAGTTCCACCATGATAGCTAGATACAATCATGAAATCCAGTTCAATATGAGTATCAATGTGCTTAATCAACTCAGCCATAAAAGGAACTGAACCTTTTAAAACACCAACTAGAATAGGATTCTTTCCATGATAATCTTCTGTTAATTGAGCACCTAATTTTTTAGCAGCAGCAACTATCTCATCGTGCGAAATCAGTACTTTTTTAATGTCTTTTTCTAACATAATCTTACCTATCTATTTTTTTAATATAAAGAATATCTTTCATTATATCACGTTTCGAGTTCTTACTCAAATCACTTGTTACGATTCCAGCAATTCCTAAAATTTCATTAAATTGTTCCACAATGATAGCTTCATCCCTTTCTTGAAGAGAGTATTTTTCATCTATAAAATAGCGAGCTAGTTTTTTATGATGACCATTTAATACGATTCTATCTCCAGACTGTCGGTGACGGAGTACAATAGAAGTTTTACGTGAAACAGGAATCATCTGAACTACTCCACCAACTAATTCTTTCCCAAAAGAGAAACAAAAATTGTCTAGTTCAATAATATCTTCAAATTGTAGCAAAATAGCATCCTTTTTTGAATCAGACTTAGGACCGATTTTCTGAATTTTAAAGGTTTGATAGTCTTGGATGAGCTCATATTGATTTTTAAGATAATGGTGGTAGTTGGCTTTAGTATTTAAAATATGTAAAATTTCATCAAACTGTGCTTTGCTTAGTTGTAAATCAGGAAATTTTTCAAGATATTCCTGTAATAAAAAAACTTGAACTTCTCTTTTTTGCTTCCTAAAAGTCTGTAAATCAGTCTGATTTAAGTCTTTTGTTAAGTCAGAAAGAGCTTTTTGTAATTGGGCAATTTCTGTCCCTAAATTTATAATAGCTTGTTTGATTCTAGGATTTTCTGTTTCTAAAAGTGGGAAATAGTGGTTTCTAACACGATTTCTAAAATAAGTATTCTCAAAATTTGAGGCATCTTCAAAATGAAATACCGTCGGAAAATCAGTTTTAGAAAATTCCAACAAGGGTCTAATTAACTCGCCACCACCAAAAGGTTGCCTGTCTTTCATACCAGACAAATAGCGTAAGCGACTTCCACGTAGAATCCGCATAAAAATCGTTTCTGCTTGATCGTCTGCATGATGAGCTGTCACCAAGGCAGTACAATCTTCTTCTTGCATGACTTTTTTAAAAAAATTATAACGAAAATCTCGAGCTGATTTTTCTGAAAAAACTCCAGAAAAACTTGATGTAAGAATCTTTACACCAAGTTTTTGAGCAATTTCTTTTAATTGTTTTTCTTCTTGATCAGCTTCAATTCGTTGTTTATGGTTGATATGAGCTAAGATAAGTTCTATATCCAACTCTTTTTGATACTTATATAAAAGATTCAATAAGGTCATAGAATCAAGGCCACCAGAAATAGCCAACAAAACTCTTTGATGCTCAATAAAATAAGCTTTTTCTTTACACTGTTTCAAAAATTGTTGCTCAATCATTTCAGCACCTCATAGACATCATTGGCTATTTTTGAAATAGTGTCATAGTTTGAATGGTTGGTAAAAATCGATATGATAAAAGGTGATTCACTGTAAACAATGGCAACGTCATGTTTGAAATCATAAGCATCACCAATCTTATGAGCAACCTTCACTGGAATATCCTTAGAAATCCTCTGATTATCAAAATTAGTCTGTGAAAGAGTATCAATAATAGAACCATTTTGATAATAAATAGCTTCCATTACATTTCCTGCCATTTTGGCAGAGGCATTTCTTTCTTCTACATCCCATTTTCTACCTGCAATGTTTTCAATAGTAGATCGGTAAGTCGAGCTTGATTTATCTGTAACATAGTAACCTAAAATATTGGTTGCGGCGTTATCAGATTCCTTGGCAATATGATTAATGAGATCCTGTACACTGTATTCTTTATTATCCGCTTCTTTTGGTAAACTCCCACTTCCTTCCGTATCATAAGCTCCAGAATAATCATTAACATCCTGAATATATTTTAGTCCTTGTGCAAGTGTAATTTTCCCTTGATTTAATTCTTCTTGAGCATAATAAAGAATTGGCAATTTAGTTACACTGGCAGAATACATCTCCGTATCTTGATTGATTCCTGCCGTTTTTCCTGTATTCAACTGTTTGACATAAATAGAAAAGTCCGCCTGATTATATCGACTAGTTAAGATTTCTTGAACTTTTTCGATGCGATTATCTGTATCTGAAAGATAATCCGCTCTTACCCAACCACTATTTTCAATTTTTGCATATTGTGCTATTGGTGTTGTAGCCAGTTGAGTAATTTTTACAGAAGTATAGGCTGATTTATTACTATTAATTTTTTTGACACCATTTACATAAGCTTTTTCATAAACTGTAAAACCTGGTTTAAGCCACATTGTTTGATTTATATCTTCCAAAGCCAAGACAGTATCATCATAAATGGAACGTTTATCAGCAACTACAAACTGACCATTGGATAACTTAAAGAGAGGTAACCCCTGAGAGTTGACTACTAACTCAGTCAACTTGAAAGGCTGATTTGGAGATAGCTTCCCAGAAATCTTATCTAGTTCTGCAGAAGAAAAGGTTAAAACTTCTTCATAAACATTTGGATTGGTAGGAAGTGTTTGATAATAATTGCTGTAGCTTGTATTGGTCAATTCATACTGTTGACTTGTTGTCAATGGAATATCTTTTTCTGTGCTAATGACTATATTACTGCAAAAGAAAGCCGGTAACAACAATAAAGCTAAGTATTTTCTCATCAATCCTTCCTTTCTATATTTTTTTCTCTCAACTCTTGATTCTTTTGTGAAAGTTCTTCCAATTTCTCCTCTGAGAAAGTTAAAAATTTCTCCACTGTTTTAACGATATTATCCATGATTACTGTGGTAACAAATCTGGTATATTATAGATTGTTTCTCCTTCTTTGGCATAGAAATATTTTGCTCGAGCGTACTTAGCGGCGTAGTCATCATCCTTTAAACGCTTAGACAAGTTTTCTTGATATTCTTTTTCCTTACTCAACTCATCATATTTTTCTTGTAATTCAACAAGCTTTTGCCGACGTTCTAGAAGAGTTTGATAGGATTGTACTAAATTATATGTTGGTAAAATGAACAAAAGCATAACTAAAATTAAAACCCAGCCCATAAAACGATTTTTTTTGCGACGTTCTTCTTCTAAATAGCGTCGACGCTGATTTTCATCCTGAATGTATTGATTATTTAATTGAACAATATTTTTAGACATCTTCTTCTACCCTTGTTTCACTGACAATTTCATACATACTTGCTGCATCTTCTTTTTTGGTACTATCTTTCATTTCTAATACTTTCACAGTGAGTAGTTTATTACCAAAACGAATCTCAACAATATCATCTGTTTTTAAGTCTGTTGAACTCTTGGCTAGAATTCCATTTACTTTTATTCGTCCTTTATCTGCAACTTCTTTTGCAACAGTTCGCCTTTTAATAATTCTTGATACTTTTAGATACTTGTCTAATCTCATATTCCTTACCTCAATTCTCTTAATATTCTACCATGTTTTAAAGAAAATGAAAAAACAAAATCCCTTTAATCATCTTTTCTTTGTTTTATCTCCACCAACTTTTGACCAAACTGAATTAAATTTTCTAAGATTTCGTAATCCTTTTTCTGACGAACATCAAAAATAACTTCAATTAGTTTATCGCTTTCTCCTATACGAGCTTTTAAAGTTGTTGCAGCCAAAGCTTCAAAATAATCCTGGGTCAAGAATAGTTGCTGAGACATCTTTTCAAATCTAACAACTACAGTCTGCTGTCTGCGTTCAACTAAAGAAACAAAGGATTTATCCAAATATGATTTCAACAGACCAATTTCCAATAAATAAGCAACAACATCTGGATATTCTCCAAAACGATCTATCAATTCTTCTTGTAAATCTTCATAGTTTACACGGTTGTCAATTTCACGAATACGTTTATAAATTTCAATTTTTTGACGTTCATCTGATATATAGTCACTTGGTAAATAAGCATCAATTTGGAGATTAATTTCTGCATTACTTTTTTGTCTTTTTTGCTCCTTACCTTGCTTCTTAGCGATTGCTTCTTCTAAAAGCTGAGAATACATTTCAAATCCTACAGAATCAATAAATCCTGATTGAGAAGCTCCAAGAATGTTTCCTGCTCCTCGAATGGATAAATCTCGCATTGCAATTTTAAATCCTGAACCTAGCTCTGTAAAGCCTTTAATTGCTTCTAAACGTTTTTCAGCCACCTCAGTCAAAGTTTTATCTGGACGGTACATAAAATAAGCATAGGCGATACGATTACTCCGACCTACTCGTCCCCTAAGTTGATACAAGGTTGACAAACCCATATGATCAGCATTTTCTATAAACAAAGTGTTTGCATTTGGAATATCAACTCCTGTTTCAATAATGGTAGTTGTAACCAAGACATCATATTCTCCATTTATAAAGTCAATTAGAGTATTCTCCAATCTAATTTCACTCATTTGACCATGAACAAAACCAATGCTTGCTTCTGGAATTAACTCTTTTAATTCAGCTACTTTTTGCTCAATTGTGTCAACTTTATTGTAAAGATAGTAAACTTGTCCTCCACGATCTATTTCTCTTAAAATTGCATCTCGAATGATAGTTGGATTACTTTCTAAAACATAAGTTTGAACTGGATAACGATTGGTCGGAGGAGTTTCAATGACTGATAAATCACGAATACCTAACATTGACATATGCAAGGTACGAGGAATAGGGGTTGCCGTTAACGTTAAAACATCAACTTTTGTTTTTAATTCTTTTAGTTTCTCCTTATGCTTAACTCCAAAACGCTGTTCCTCATCAATAACTATCAGACCCAAATCTGCGAATTCAACATCCTGCGATAAAAGTCTATGAGTCCCAATAATAATATCTACTTGACCTTTTTTCAAAGCTTCTAAAGTCTCACTCTGCTCTGCCTTTGTCCTAAAGCGACTTAGAACATCAACATTAACAGCAAAGTCATTAAAACGTTCTTTAAAATTTGTATAATGTTGCTGAGCAAGTACAGTTGTTGGCACCAAAATTGCAACCTGCTTATGATCATTAACAGCCTTAAAAGCAGCCCGCATTGCTACTTCAGTTTTACCAAAACCAACATCTCCTACCAATAGGCGATCCATTGGCTGCTTGCTTTCCATATCCTTTTTTATTTCTTGAATACTTCGTAATTGATCCTCTGTTTCAACATAAGGAAAATCATTATCAAATTCAATCTGATTTTCGTCATCACTAGAAAAGGAAAAACCTTCTAGCTGGCTCCTCTCTGCATACAATTTAATTAAATCATCTGCAATATCTTCCACTTGATGCTGAACTTTTTGTTTTGTCTTTTGAAAACGACCGTCATTTAACTTATTGACTTTTGGTGTCTTTCCATCACTGGCTACATATTTTGATAAGAGTTGGATTTGGTCAACTGGAATTGATACTCGATCGGCATTTTGGTATTGAATGGTTACATAATCTCGATGAATACCAGAAATTTCAATGGTTTCAATTCCTAGATATCGCCCAATACCATGTATGTTATGGACAACATAATCTCCTTTTTCTAACTCATTATAATCCTTTAATCGCTCTGCATTAGATACATTTTGTCGCCTTACACGTCTTTTAACTTTCTTTTGGAAAATTTCATATTCTGTAATTAATACAAGTTTTTGATCAACAAAATTAAATCCCTGGTTTAAATTTCCTTGTATAATTTGTACTGAATTTTTATGGATTTCTTTATCATTTATATACTCTGCTTGAATGTCGTATTCTTGTAAAGTTTTATGTAAAGATTGTAAAGAAGATAATGAAGATGCTTGCAGGATTACTGTAGAACCTGCTTTTTTATAACGATCAATTTCATCTTTCAATAAAGGAAATTGACTAAAAAATTCCTGCATAGGGTATTGATTAAATTGATAAAGAGAATCAAGTTTTAAGTTACCTAAGCCTTTGTGAAAATTTGAAAGAAAGGTGGCAGGTTTGTAATTTCTAAAATCTGGATAAGCATTAACAAAATATTTCTGATTTGAAACAGCTTTACTAGATTGTAAACCTTCTGTCAAAATAGTTGCAGCTTCCATTTCAAATTGTGCATTTCGCTCCATGATTTTTTGAAAATCATCAAAGAAAATAGGAGTATGTTTTGGAAGATAATCTAGAATAGTCCATTCTTTTTCATAAAAATAGGATAAGAATTTTCGAGAATCTGGATGAAGTTGGCGTTTTTTAACATCTTGTAAGATCTCTTCAAGATAAGATTTTAGACGGCTATCCTGACTTGCTTTTACTGCCTCTTCTATTTTTTTCTGAGCTCTTAAGTAATCCTCATCTGCTAACAATATATCGTTTGCAGGATGAATTAAAACTTGATTTAAATTTTCAATAGAAGTTTGGCTTTCTGAATCAAAAATACGTATTCCATCAATCTCATCTCCGAAAAATTCTAAACGGTAAGGAGAAATACTATCTTTATCAAAAATATCTAGGATATCACCTCTTAAACTGAACTCACCCTGATTAAAAACTTGTGATTCTTTCCTATAACCAATCTTAATCAAAAAGTTTACAAGGCTATCAAGGCTATATTCTTGACCAACTTTTAGTTCTAGAATAGAAGATTTTAATTCATTTGGATTTGGCAAAAAAAGGCGACTAGCTGAAAGATTTGTGACTAGAATACCTGACTCATTGTCATCTAATAAAAAATTTAAAGCTCCAAGCCGAGCATATATTTTTTCTTGAGACGAGAAGATAAATTCAGCCATAGGTGCATCGTCAGCTAAAAAATTATATACTTTTTCCTCACCTAACAAAGAAATCAAATCACTAGATAACTTTTCTGCTTCACTATAACCTGATGTCATAACGAGAATTTTTTGATGTTCATCAAGAGCGGAGGCTATTGCAAGTGCCTTAGTAGAACCAGACAACCCCATTAGTAACTGTCTAGTCTTTTGATTTAGATTTTTTTTCCAATCTAAAATTTGCTGGTTTTGACAAAATAAATCAATCAAGTTCATTTTATTATCCATTATACTTCTGCATTGCTTGTTCAAAATTGCCTGACTGTAAATAATAATTTACAGCATTGTCAACCTTATCAAGAGTATTCAAAATAGTTATATAATCATCTCTATCGAATTTTCCTAAAACATGATGAACCACTGTCATACCTTCTTTGGGACGACCAATACCTATTTTAACTCGTTTAAAATCTTGAGTACCTATATGTTTAATAATCGATTTAATCCCATTATGACCACCTGCTGAACCTTTTGCGCGTAAACGAATCTTACCAACTTCCATATCTAAATCATCATAAATGACAAGTAAATCCTCAACTTCTAAACCATAATAAGTTAACAAAGCATGAACTGCTTTTCCACTTTCATTCATAAAAGTTGTTGGTTTGATAAAATATATCTTTTCACCATTTAAGAATGTTGAAGCGATTTCTGACTGAAAAATTTTATCAACTGTAAACTTTAAATTTAAATCTTTACATAACTTGTCAACTAGCATAAAACCAACATTGTGTTTCGTTTCAAAATATTTATCTCCCGGATTTCCTAATCCAACAATTAATTTTGTCATTCTTATCCTTTCAAAGCTTAAAAGGGTTGGAAATTTTTTTCCAACCTACTCTTTATTCCATTTATACTTTCTTTTACACATTAAATCGGAATTCCATAATATCGCCATCTTGAACGATATATTCTTTTCCTTCTTCACGTAAACGACCAGCTTCTTTCACTGCTTTTTCACTTCCATAATGCAGTAAATCATCATAAGACATGGTTACCGCTCGGATGAAACCTTTCTCAAAATCTGAGTGGATGATACCTGCTGCTTGAGGGGCTTTCATTCCACGTTTGAAGGTCCAAGCGCGAACTTCTTTTTCACCAGCTGTAAAGTATGTTCCAAGTCCCAACAGGTGGTAAGCTGCTCTGGTCAGTTTATCCACACCTGATTCAGTCAAGCCAATAGCTTCTAAAAATTCTGATTTATCTTCATCATCCAATTCAGAAATTTCCTCTTCAGCACGCGCTGAAATGACTACAACTTCTGCATTTTCTGTTGCTGCAAATTCCCGAATTTGCTTTACATAGTCAATATTATCTGGATCAGCTACCTCGTCTTCACTAACATTTGCTACATAGAGAACTGGCTTAGTAGTCAAAAGGAAGAGCCCTTTAACAATCTTCTGCTCTTCTTCTGTAAAGTCAATTGTCCGAGCTGAAAGACCATCTTCGAGAACTGGCTTAATTTTCTGTAACACATTAAATTCCGCCACAGAATCCTTATCTTTTTGAGTTCTTGCCATCTTCTCTACACGCGCATAACGTTTGTTGATACTTTCTAAGTCTGCTAAAATCAATTCTAAATTGATTGTTTCAATATCTGCCATTGGATCAACAAAATCAGACTCACGACCCTGTTCCCTCATGACATTTTCATCATCAAAAGCTCGTACAACGTGGACAATAGCATCTACTTCGCGGATATTGGCCAAGAATTTATTTCCAAGTCCTTCTCCTTTTGAAGCACCTTTCACAATTCCAGCAATATCTGTAAATTCAAAAGTTGTTGGAACTTTTTTCTGTGGTTTGATGAGCTCTGTTAATTTATCAAGACGTGCATCCGGAACTTCCACTCTTCCAACATTAGGGTCAATTGTTGCAAAAGGATAGTTTGCTGCTTCTGCCCCCGCTTTTGTAATTGCATTAAATAAAGTTGATTTGCCGACATTAGGTAATCCGACAATTCCTGCTGTTAAAGCCATTTAGCTCTTCCTTTCATCTTTTCAATTCAAATTATTATACCATAAAACAGGCTAAGTCTGTAGAGGAAAATATAAACAAAAAAACACTCAATTAATTGAGTGTTAACGACTCCGGCAGTAGGACTCGAACCTACGACATCATGATTAACAGTCATGCGCTACTACCAACTGAGCTATGCCGGATAATATAGTCCGTACGGGATTCGAACCCGTGTTACCGCCGTGAAAAGGCGGTGTCTTAACCCCTTGACCAACGGACCATATATGTCTTGCAAGAAGACATATTTTATTATACCAGTTTATCTCGCTTTGTCAACAGTTTTATTTTTTATTTTCTTCTTTTTTACTTTTGGCTTTCAGTATTTCTTTCAAGTATCTGACACGTAATCGAGAAATCGGTGAACGATGACCATCATAATATAAAACATCTTTTGTCTTTTTGTCGTATCCACTAATGTTGCTAATATTAGATAGGTATGACTTATGTGGTGAGAAAAAATATCCAAGTTCTTTATCTTGTTCTTGAATTTCTGCTATTGTCCCATAAAATTCCTTAAAGAAATTTTTTCCAACAACTCTTAATTTATAAGGACTTCCTGTCGTCTCAATATATAGAATATCTCTAAAAGGAATTCGAATTTCGTTTCCTCTAAAACTATACTCAAAAAAGTCAACAATATCTGTATTTTCAATTAAATTATTTCGTGTATAAACGATGCAATCTTTAACTCTTTTCTTAAAAGAATTATCATTTATGTCTTTATCTATAAAATCTAACGCTGATACTTTATACTTAAAAGTTAAAGTCGCAAATTCTGAATGACTCGTGACAAAAACAATGATAGCATAGGGATTATGTTGGCGTATAAATTGCGCCATTTCTAGACCTTTTTGTTCTTCTCCTTTAATATCTATATCTAAGAAATAAAGTTGATTTACCTCGTCTGACTCAACATATTCTTTAAATTCATGAATTTTTCCTGTTACTTTTGCTTTAATTTCAAGATTAAGTTCGCGAGAAATTTCTTCGAAGACATTTTCAATTCTCACTTGATGTTCAATAGTATCTTCTAGCACTAATACTTTCATATTTTTTCCTTTCTTTTAAATCTTACAACTTGTATAAAATAATTTGTTTCTATATCTGTTTCCAGAATAACTTCATCATATTTGTCAATAATTTCTTTGACATTATTTAAACCTAATCCTCGATTTTCTCCTTTTGTTGAGAAGCCTACTTCATAAATTTCTTCTAAATTAATGTAACGGCTTTGACGAGAATTCTGAATTACAAAAACAATTTCTTTATCTAGCTTTACTAAAGACACGTTCATTGTTTTTGAGGGACTTTCAGCTGCCCCTTCAACTGCATTATTGAGCAATACACTAGCTACTCGAACTAAATCTAAAAGTTTCATAGGTAATGTCTCAATAACATCCTTCATTTCAAATACGATCTCTACTCCACACTCTCGAGCCTTAAATATAGTTTGAATTAACACACTTCTCAAGGCAGTGTCTTGAACATTATTTAACTCAAAAAAAGTATAGTCATCTGATCGAAGGGAAATATTAGCTTGACTTAAAACATTATGAAAGATTCGCTCTACTTCTTTCATATCACCTGAGTTAATTCCGGTTTGCAAACTTGTTAACATACCAGCATAATCGTGACGAAAACCTCGAATTTCGTTATAAAGACCTACAATTTCATCTGTATAAAGTTGTAGTTGTCTTTGTTCTTCCTTTTTTTGCTGAATTTCTTTAGCTTTTTCATATTGTTCACGAGCAGACTTCAGATAAAATAAAGTCGACAAAAACATAATAAATCCTATAGTTGCAATCATACTAGCAAAGCTATTAAGATGTGCATTTTCGCTGAACCAATGAGAAATATTTAATAGGATATGGATTACTATATATGACTTATTAACATTATATAGATCATTTTTATAAATTGGTTCTTTATAGTACTCAAAATAAAAGTCAAAAAAATCAACAACCTTTAAAATAATAAACAAAGATAAAAGATTAATTATAATGTAAAAAATATCATAATGTTGTTTTACAAAAGAATCTCCTGTTATTGAAGAAATAATGACAGATAAAAAAGTTTCAGAAGTCTCCACAGATAAATAGATAACAAACGATAAAAACAAATTCAAGTAATTTTCATACTCTTTTCTTTTAATAAGAAAATATTTGTAGAAAATAAGAGGCTGAATAAGTAAAAATAAATAATGAAAAATATCTCGAAAAATTTTCCAATAATCTGGTAATAATAAGAATAGAGAATAAAGAAATGATATTACCATTATTAAACCCCAAAATAGAATAATGAGTTTAATATTAATTTTCTTTTTTCTATTAATTTTATTGTAAAAAAAATCATAGGAAAAAACTTGTATTATAACTGGAAATAAAGACAGTATTATTGTAAATATCATTTCAATCTCCTAAAATTATTTTTTATTAAAGAATATATTTTCCCACCATAATCTAATTTTGTTTGAGCGAACATCTCCACCAGTAACTTGCTCTAATTTTCTTTCTGTCAAAATTTCAAATTGTTGTAACTCTTTTGGCAATAGATTTTGTTTATTTTTCTTTTTCATAAAAATATCTCCTACTAATTTTTTGTAAAGTTAACTTACAAGATTATTATACAGGGACATTTTCCAAATATAGAAAATCAGCTTCATATGCAAGTAAATATAACTGAAATGTCATTTTTTAAAATTTTATTAAAAAAAGAGTGCGCTTGAGCGCACTCTCAATCTTATCTGATCCCAGCAAGATTCGAACTTGCGACCGTTCGCTTAGAAGGCGAATGCTCTATCCAGCTGAGCTATGGGACCATACTTTATTATTGTAACAAAAAGACCGTATAGCGTCAAGATTCATTTATGATAAGGACTGCCTTGCTGAATCATAAAAGCACGATAAATTTGCTCCATTAAAACTAAACGCATTAATTGATGAGGTAGGGTTAATTGACCAAAACTCATCAAAAGATTTGCTCTTTCTTTTACTTTAGCAGACAAACCTAAACTACCACCAATAATAAAAGTAATATCTGAAAAACCTCGAACTGAAGCATCTTCAATAACTTTACTAAATTTTTCAGAAGGAAATTGCTGACCTTCAATAGCTAAAACAATAACAAACTCACGATCTAATACTTTAGATAAAATTCGTTCTCCTTCCTTTGACAGAATTTGTTGGTTCTCTAATGGACTTGCTTTATCTGGTGTTTTTTCATCAGCTAATTCAATTATCTCTACTTTCGTAAAACGACTGAGTCGTTTTGAATATTCTGCAATCCCTTCTTTAAGGTATTTCTCTTTTAATTTTCCAACTGTTACAAGCTTTATTTTCATAGTTTCATTTTATCATATTCACACCTTATTCACACTATTTCAATGAGAAATTTTTACCTCATCTATAGATTTTCTAATAAAAATTAACGTTTTTTCTAAGTTTTCCACAAACTGTGGAAAAGTACTTTTTTTTAAGATATAATTAAGTTATCGGTTCTATACTTACAGCAATTTGAAATATTAGGAGGAAGATATGAAAAACTCTTCAAATTTCTTTAAAAAAACATTGCAAGTTTTCATTGTTTTGTTAGTTGGTTTTATAGGTGGTGTTGCTGGAACATGGGGATTTTCTTATTTTTCAACACCTCATTCAGCCACAAATAATAATCAGAAAACAGCGACTACAGTAACAACATCCTATAAAAATAGTAATTCTACAACAGAGGCTGTTGATAAAGTAAAAGATGCGGTTGTCTCTGTCATTACATATTCTGAATCTAATTCAGATGCTATTTTCGACAACAATAATTCAGGAAATGAAAATGATCAGGTAGCTAGCGAAGGATCTGGTGTTATCTATAGAAAAGATAAGGATTATGCTTACTTAGTTACCAATACACACGTTATCAATGGAGCAAAAAAAGTTGATATCCGTCTTGCTGATGGGAATAAGGTTCCTGGTGAAATAGTCGGGACTGATACATATTCTGATATTTCTGTAGTCAGAATTCCTGCCGATAAAGTTAAAAATGTGGCAGAATTTGGGGATTCTAGTAAATTAACTGTTGGGGAAACTGCCATTGCAATCGGAAGTCCTCTTGGATCTGATTATGCTAATACAGTGACTCAGGGAATTGTTTCTAGTCTAAGCCGTAATGTTTCTTCACGATCAGAAGATGGTCAGACAATTGCTACTCAAGCTATTCAAACTGATGCAGCAATTAATCCAGGTAACTCTGGTGGTCCTCTTGTAAACATTCAAGGTCAAGTTATTGGTATTACCTCTAGTAAAATTGCTAACACCAATAATGGTAGTACTTCTGTTGAGGGAATGGGATTTGCAATCCCATCCAATGATGTTGTAAATATCATTGAACAATTAGAAAAGAATGGTAAAGTCATTCGACCAGCATTAGGAATTCAAATGGTCAACTTAAGTAGTTTGTCTTCTTCAAGCTCTGATCGATTAAAACTTCCAGACAATGTTAAAAATGGTGTCGTTGTTCGTTCAACACAAACTGGAATGCCTGCTGATGGTAAGTTAGAAAAATATGATGTGATTACAAAAATTGATGATACAGAAATATCATCTGCTAGCGATATTCAATCAGCTCTTTATAAACATTCAATTAATGAAGAAATTAAAGTTACTTATTATCGTGATGGAAAAGAGCAAACAACAACTATTAAACTAACTAAATCAACTGATGATTTAAGCTCTGAATAAATACCATTTACAAGACTGTCAACACACCTTTACTCTTTCGTAAAGGTGTGTTATGCTATATACAAATGGAAAATTATCAATATATTTTAATTAAAGATATTCACACCAATCCCTATCAACCAAGAAAAGATTTTTCAATAGAGAAATTAAACGAGTTAGCAAATTCTATTAAAGAAAACGGATTAATTCAGCCTATTATTGTTAGGAAATCATCTATCATTGGATACGAACTTTTAGCTGGGGAAAGAAGATTTAGGGCAGCTAAAATAGCAGGTTTAACTGAAATTCCTGCCTTAGTAAAATCACTAAGCGATGATGAAATGATGAAGCAGGCTATTATTGAAAATCTTCAAAGAGAGGATCTCAATCCAATAGAAGAAGCTGAATCTTATCAGAATCTTATTTACAAGGGATTAACGCATGATGAAATCGCTCAAATCATGGGAAAATCGAGACCTTATATTACTAATCTTGTTCGCTTGCTACAGCTACCTGATTTTGTCTTAAAAGCTGTAAAAGAGGGTCATATTTCTCAAGCTCATGCTCGGTTACTAATAAAACTCAAGGAAAAAGACCAGAGAAAATGGCTTGAAAATATTATTTCTTCAGATATTTCTGTTAGAAAATTAGAAAAATTATTACAGACTTCTCCTATTAAGTCCAAGTCTGAAAATGTCCAAAAAATTTTTATAGAGGAAGAAGAAGAAAACCTAAAGAAATTATTGGGAGTCGAAGTAAAGATTAGTCTCTCTAAGAAACAAACTGGCAAAATCTCAATTTCTTTTTCTAATCAGGAAGAATATGAAAGAATTATTAACAGTCTTAAATAGTACTGTTATTTTTCTTTTATCATTTCACAAGCATTTCCACAAAATATAGTATCCAGAAAACTTTATATAGCAAGAAAAATCTTAACTTTCCACAACTTGTGGAAAACTTTGATAAACATTGTGGATTTCTATTCACAGTTGTGGAAAACTTATTGAGTTTGTGTTAAAATATTGGAGAGTATTTAAGTAGAAGGGAGAAATAATGGCTCAGGAACAAGAATTTTGGGCGCGTGTATTAGAACTAGCTCACACTCAGCTAAAAAAAACAACCTTTGACTTTTTTGTAGCAGAAGCCAGATTGATTAAAATTGAAAATAATCAAGCGACAATTCACTTAGATAGTCCTGTTAAAAAGCTTTTCTGGGAGCAAAATTTAGCAGATATTATCCTAACGGCTGGTTTCGAAATCTACAATGATCAAATTACTGCCTTATACGTATTTGAAACAGAAGACAGAGTTAAAGAAGAACCAGTTTATTTAACTTCACAGAAGCCTGATTTAACTGAAAAGAAAAAATCTCCTCCACTAGCTACTGGCTTAAAATCAAAATATACTTTTGAAAACTTCGTACAAGGGGATGGCAATCAGTGGGCAAAAGCAGCTGCCTTAGCTGTCGCTGATAATCTGGGAGGTATCTATAATCCCTTATTCATCTATGGTGGACCAGGTTTAGGTAAAACACATTTATTAAACGCTATTGGAAACGAAGTATTAGAAAATACACCTGATGCTCGGATAAAATATGTTCCTGCTGAGACCTTTATTAATGATTTCCTAGAACATCTTCGTTTAGGAGAAATGGATAGTTTTAAGAAAATCTATCGCAGTCTTGATTTATTATTAATCGATGATATTCAGGCACTTAGTAAAAAAGTATCTACTCAAGAAGAATTCTTTAACACTTTTAATGCCTTGCATGGAGAAAATAAACAAATTGTTTTGACCAGTGACCGTAGTCCAGACTACTTAGAAAATTTGGAAGAAAGACTAGTCACTCGCTTCAAGTGGGGCTTAACTAGTGATATCACTCCTCCAAATTTTGAAACCAGGATTGCTATTTTGCGAAATAAAATCGAAGAATTTGATCTTATTTTCCCAAATGAGACAATTGAATATTTAGCTGGACAATTTGATTCAAATGTACGTGATCTTGAAGGTGCTCTAAAAGATATCAATTTACTTGCTAGTATGAAGCAGATTAAAGAGATTACTATCGATATTGCAGCTGAAGCTATTCGCTCTCGTAAACAAGCAGGAAGTCAACTATTAGTCATCCCAATTGATCGTATCCAAACTGAAGTTGGGAATTTTTACGGAGTTAGTGTCAAAGAAATGAAAGGGACTAGGCGAGTTCAAAATATAGTATTAGCTCGTCAGGTTGCTATGTACTTAACCCGAGAATTAACAGATAATAGCTTACCAAAGATTGGACGTGAATTTGGTGGAAAAGACCATACAACAGTAATTCATGCCCATGGAAAAATAAAAAGTATGCTAGAAGAAGACGATAATCTACGTTTAGAAATTGAATCGATAAAAAATAAAATAAAATAGTTGTGGATAAGTTTTTAAAAATATGGAAATTAATCCACAAATTGTGCACAAGTAAGAATACTTGCTGTAACTATGATTGAACTGTTTTTCCACATTATCCACATAGCCTACTATTACTATTAACCTTATAATCATAAATAATAAAAGGAGTTTTCATGATTAACTTTTCTATTAATAAAAATTTATTCTTACAAGCTTTAAACACAACCAAACGAGCTATTAGTCATAAAAATGCTATTCCTATTCTTTCAACTATAAAAATTGATGTAACTAACGAAGGAATCACTTTAATTGGTTCTAATGGACAAATTTCAATTGAAAATTTTATATCTGTAAATAATGAAAATGCAGGTCTCTTAGTTAATTCCTTGGGTTCAATTCTTCTTGAAGCGACCTTCTTTATTAATGTTGTTTCTAGTCTTCCTGACGTAACTCTTGATTTTAAAGAAATTGAACAGAAGCAAATTGTACTGACTAGTGGAAAATCAGAAATTACTCTAAAAGGAAAAGATGCTGATCAATATCCACGCATTCAAGATGTACCAACTTCTAATCCCTTAGTTCTTGAAACAAAGATTTTGAAGGATTTAATTAATGAAACAGCATTTGCAGCTAGTCTACAAGAAAGTCGTCCTATTTTAACTGGTGTACACTTTGTTTTAACGGATCATAAGAATCTTAAAACAGTTGCTACAGATTCCCATCGACTCAGTCAAAAGAAAATTATTCTAGAAAAAAATGGGGATAACTTTGACGTTGTTATTCCAAGTCGTTCTCTACGCGAATTTACAGCTGTTTTTAGCGATGAAATTGAGACAGTTGAGGTTTTCTTTGCTAATCATCAAATTCTTTTTAGAAGCGAAAATATTAGCTTCTATACACGTCTATTAGAAGGAAATTACCCAGATACGGATCGTCTTATTCCCACAGAGTTTTCAACAGTTGTTACTTTTGCTACATCTGCTTTACGTGCTGCGATGGAACGCGCTCGACTATTATCTAATGCCACACAGAATGGAACTGTAAAACTAGAGATTGAAGGTGGCGTTGTAAGTGCTCATGTTAATTCTCCGGAAGTTGGACGAGTGAATGAAGAAATTGATGCTGAAAATGTTTCAGGAGACAATCTAACTATTAGCTTTAACCCAACTTATCTTATTGAAGCTTTAAAAGCTGTGAATAGTGAAAAAGTAACTATTAGCTTTATTTCAGCTGTTCGTCCATTTACTCTTGTTCCTAGTGATCAAGAAGAAGATTTCATTCAATTAATTACTCCAGTGAGAACAAACTAATGTATGATAAAGGAAGTTATGTTGAAATGAAAAAGCCACATGCCTGTACGATTAAGTCAACAGGTAAAAAGGCAAATCGTTGGGAAATCACGAGAGTTGGAGCAGATATCAAAATTCGTTGCACTAATTGTGATCATGTTGTCATGATGAGTCGTTATGACTTTGAGAGAAAAATGAAAAAAGTCTTAAGTGATGAAACTTAAGACTTTTTATTATTTTTATTATTTTTTTAGTTCTTCAAATTTACCATTTTCGACTTTTTTGAAGCCACTTTTTTCAAGTGCTTCTCCACTAGCTTTCATACTAATTTTTTTAGCATTTTTTTCGTTAGAAATCATCATACCTGGAAGAGAGGCTAATTCTTTTAAATCAGCTTTGTCGTAATCAATTTCTATATTTTCTTTAATACCGTTTTTATCAAATGAGACTTTTTCTTTAATTCCTTTGACTGTTTGATATTGTTTTGAAAGTTCTTCTATTTTAGCTTTAGCAGCATTTTTTTGCTCTTCTTGGCTCTCATCAATTCCTAAAGACTTATAAGAAATGAAATTTTCAGTAGTTTGTTTGGTAACTATGTCACCTTTATGATAGTAGGTCAGACGCATATCAAATTGATTTGATTGATCAATTCTTTGGTAATAAGTAACTTCTTCTTTTTGACCACAAGCTACTAAAAGAAAAGCAAAACATACTGTAAGTATAGTAAGAGACAATTTTAATAAATGATTTTTTTTCATCATGGAAACCTCCTTCATATACAAATATTATAAAATAAATTCTTTAAAATTCAAATAATTTTTTTGAATTATCATCTTTTTTTGTAATTATAAAGTGTAAAAAGAGCAATTCCAAAAATAAAACATCCTATCCCTTCCTTAAAACCTCTAGGAATAAATTTTAGGATAACTCTTCCTGATCCTTTTTTTACATCAACCTTCATGAAGCCATCTTGAGCCTTATAGATAGTAACTGGATGACCATTTTGTGTTGCGCTCCATCCCTTATCGTAAGGTAAAGTTAAGAAGAGAGAGGAAGCTTTTTGAGCATGATAATCTACAGTTATTTGGCTATTTTTTGTAGTAACTTCGACTTTTTGAGAATGAATTTTATCTATTGCTTCTTGAAAGTGATTGATATTTACTTTATAAAATTCAGGTTTATCAAAAGAAACTTGAGAATTGTCAGGAAATGTAAAGCGAACAGTTACTGTTTGTTTATCCATAAAATGACCAAGGTTAAAAAATGTAAAGACATTATTTGTTGTAAAGCGTCTTGTTTCGTTTCCTATCGAAATATCAACAACAGTCTGATCATCATTAGAAAAATGAATATTTGGAAGGCTAACATAAACTTGACTATTTTCAGGAACATCTAGTGTATAAGTCATACTAGCAAAGCTCTCATTATTCTCTTTGTCAACATTTACAGTTATATGATCATTATTTTCAATAATATTATGAGAGTTTATTGGATAAATTTTTTGAAAATATTTATAGTTTAAGCCTGATAATTGATTTAGAAATTTTGTTTGATTATCAAGAGTCAAATTATTAAACTTTACATCCTTGTAAACTTTATTAGTTAAAAAAGCTAAGGAAGTTGCATTTTTGTTTTGATATAGGGTTAGATTCTTTTCTGTTTTAATTGGAGTGAATCCATATTTTTGAGGATTTACTTCAGAAATATTATAAGCAAGTGAGAAGATAGCATCCATTAAAATACTATTGTTTTGATAGCGTAGATTAAGATTAGTCCCAGTTGATTTAAAACCAAGTTTATCTAAAGTTGAACTTGTCATTGTATTTCGAACAGAAGAAAATTGTGAAATACCATTGTAGTTATATTTCATACTATCATTTCCTGTTTGAGGATCCAATGTCTCTGTACGAAAAAATTCTGTATTATTATCTTTTGAATACTTTACAAGATTGTCAATTTGTTTTAAATTTTTAGCATAGGAAGAACGACTAGCAAATACCCATTCTTTAGCAATGCCATCAACTTGGTAAAAGGCATTTAAAGAAACTTCAAAGCAAACAAAAGCTAATGTTGTAATATAAAATACTCTTTTTGAAATAAAAGATTTAGTAAAAGTACCAAATATTAATAAGTAGGCTAGTAAAAATTCTAAAGTTAAAATAAAGTTTACAGGTCCTAAAAAATCATAATGTTTTCTAAAAACAAAAACTAAAATAAATCCAATGGATAAAATCGTGAAAGATATGATTAGATTCTTAAATTTAATTTGTTTAAGACGTTGTAAGGTTTCTGCTGCTAAAAAGATAATGAAAAGAGAGAAGAGCCAGGAATAGCGATGTAAAAACATATTAGGCGCGTGCATCCCTTGCCAAAACAAGTCTAATCTTTCAAGAGAAAAACTTGCAATAAATATTATAATTAGAAAAAAATAGGAAAGTTTCACGTGAAACTTAATCGATTTTAATGTAAAAAACAGGATAGCTAGCAATAGTGGAACTATTCCAACATAAATCATTGGAATGGATCCATATTTAGTTGTATCAAAGCTTCCAATAAAATTTTTAGCAAAAATATCTAAAAACCAAGTTTTTTCTGTAAACAGTCTATCAACTGAAGTTAATTTTTCTCCATGAGTTTTTAAATCCAAAAATGTTGGCAAAATCATAATTAGACTTGTGACGCCAGATAATATTGACACAATTGTAAAGTCTAAAAAAGTTTTAATTCTATTTTTAAAATCCCATGTTGTTTGAACAAAAAACCAAAAAATTAAAAATATTGCCATCATATATCCAAAATAGTAATTCTGGATAAAGAGAATTGACAAACTCGTAAAGTATAATACTCGATTTTTTTTTATGAGTAAAAGGTGTAAACCATAGAGAATTAGAGGAGCAATAATAAAGACATCTAGCCAAGTTTTGATTTCAATTTGACTAGTTGCAAAACTCATAAGAGAATAGCAGGTTGACAGCATTAAAATAAGAAAGTTTGGTATTTTTTTAAATATCCCTTTTAAACTGATAGCAGCTGTTAATCCAATTAATCCAAATTTAATCAAGGTAAAGATATAGACAGCATCTGGCATATTCTCTAGATTAAAGAAATAAACAAAAGGAGATAAAAAACTTCCTAAATAGTAACTAGTCAAAGCATAAAAATTTAAACCTAATCCACTTGTAAAGGTATAAAAAAGACTATCACTGCCATGAAGAATATTTCTGAGTGTAGTATCAAAGATAACATACTGATGAAAGCCATCTCCTAGTAAAGGAGAAGTATCGCTATTCCAATAAATACCTTGGGAAAGATATACAATAACCATAATTAAAAATGGAATTAAAAATGCTACAAAGTATACCCAATATTTTTTTAGATAATTCTTTATTTTTTTCATAAACTATATATAGCTAAAAAGCGAATATTCATTCGCTTTTTAATCTTTCCATAATTCTTTTACTTTTAGCTGAACTTCTTGATTTTCTAAGAATTCATCATAAGTTTCATCAATACGGTCAATCACACCATTTTTAGATAAAACAATAATATGATTTGCTAATGTTTGAATAAATTCATGGTCATGGCTAGCAAAAATAATAGACTCTTTAAAGTTTTTCAATCCATCATTTAAGCTGGAAATTGATTCCAAATCTAAGTGATTTGTTGGATCATCCAATACCAAGACATTAGATTTAAGTAACATCAATTTAGAAAGCATGACCCGAACTTTTTCTCCACCTGACAAGACGTTTACAGACTTGTTAACTTCATCTCCAGAGAAAAGCATACGTCCAAGAAAACCTCGGAGGAAAGTATTGTCATCTTCTTCTTTACTTGCAAATTGACGCAACCAGTCAAGGATTGATTCACCACCAGCAAAATCACGAGAATTATCTTTAGGTAAATAAGATTGACTAGTTGTTACACCCCACTTAACAGTTCCTTCGTATTCAATATCTCCCATTAAAGCACGAATTAAGGCTGTTGTTTGAATATCGTTTTGACCAATCAAAGCTGTCTTGTCACCTGGGCGTAAAATAAAGCTAATATTATCAAGAATAGTTTCCCCGTCAATCTTGACAGAAAGATTTTCAACTGTCAAGAGGTCATTACCAATTTCACGTTCTGCTTTAAAGCTGATAAATGGGTATTTGCGGCTGGATGGGACAATTTCTTCTAACTCTATCTTGTCAAGCATCTTTTTACGGGAAGTTGCCTGTTTTGATTTTGAAGCATTAGCAGAGAAACGAGCAACAAATTCTTGAAGTTGCTTAATTTTTTCTTCTGCTTTGGCATTTCGGTCAGCGAGTAGTTTAGCCGCTAGTTCGCTTGATTCTTTCCAGAAATCATAGTTTCCGACATAAAGCTTGATTTTTCCAAAGTCAAGGTCGGCCATATGAGTGCAGACTTTATTTAAAAAGTGACGGTCGTGAGATACAACAATAACTGTATTATCAAAATCGATAAGAAAATCTTCCAACCAAGTAATAGACTGAATATCCAAACCGTTAGTTGGCTCGTCCAGAAGCAAAACATCAGGTTTACCAAAAAGGGCTTTAGCTAAGAGTACTTTTACCTTGTCTCCGTTAGAGAGCTCACTCATATTTTGGTAGTGAAGACCTTCTGGAATATTTAGATTTTGTAAGAGTTGAGAAGCTTCACTTTCTGCTTCCCAGCCACCTAGTTCAGCAAACTCTCCTTCAAGTTCAGCCGCACGAACACCATCTTCGTCTGAAAAATCCGGCTTCATGTAGATAGCATCTTTTTCCTTCATGATACTGTAAAGTAGGTCATTACCCATAATAACAACATCAATAACTCTTTCATCTTCGTAGTCAAAGTGATTTTGACGAAGAACTGAAAGACGTTCATTAGGACCTAATGAAATATGACCAGTTGTTGGTTCAATATCTCCAGCTAATATTTTTAAAAATGTTGATTTTCCAGCGCCATTGGCACCAATTAAACCATAGGTGTTACCAGCTGTAAATTTGATGTTAACTTCATCAAATAATTTGCGGTCACTGAAACGTAATGAAACATCTGATACTGTAAGCAATATAATTCTCCTCTTTAATATAACTATTACTATTTTACTAGAAAAATCGCCATATTTCAAATGATTCAAGAAGAAACTCTTGCTTTTAAATGTAAAATTTTCGTCAATTTATTGTCAATTAAATTGACAAAGGTGTAAAAGTTATTTTTATATAGAAATTTATCCAATCTCCTTTCTCATTTTTATTGAAAATGTTATAATGAATTCAACATTAATTGAGGAGAAATAGATGACAAAGCCTATTATTTTAACAGGAGATCGGCCAACTGGAAAATTACATATTGGCCACTATGTAGGAAGTTTACGGAATCGAGTTCTTTTACAAAATGAAGGAAAATATGATTTATTTGTTTTTTTAGCTGATCAACAAGCCTTGACAGATCATGCCAAGGACCCACAAACAATTATTGAATCAATTGGAAATGTAGCTTTGGATTATTTAGCTGCAGGATTAGATCCAGAAAAGGTTACTATTTTTATTCAGAGTCAAATTCCTGAACTTGCTGAATTAACAATGTACTACATGAATCTAGTATCATTAGCTCGTTTGGAAAGAAACCCAACTGTCAAGACAGAAATAGCTCAAAAGGGCTTTGGTCAAAGTATTCCTACAGGATTTCTGGTATATCCAATTTCTCAGGCGGCGGATATTACAGCTTTTAAGGCGAATTATGTACCAGTAGGAACTGATCAAAAACCAATGATTGAGCAGACTAGAGAAATTGTTCGTTCTTTTAACAATGCTTATCAAAAAGATGTCTTAGTTGAACCAGAAGGAATTTATCCTGAGAATGAAGCAGCAGGACGTTTACCAGGATTAGATGGAAACGCTAAAATGTCTAAATCATTAAATAATGGGATTTATTTAGCTGATGATATGGACACACTTAAGAAAAAAGTGATGGGAATGTACACAGATCCTAATCATATTAGGGTTGAAGATCCAGGCAAAATCGAAGGCAATATGGTTTTCCATTATCTGGATGTTTTTGGAAGACCAGAAGATCAAGCGGAAATTGCTGCCATGAAAGAACATTATCAAAGAGGCGGCTTGGGAGATGTAAAAACAAAACGATATCTATTGGAAATTTTAGAAAGAGAGTTGGGCCCTATTGGTGAGCGTCGCATAGAGTTTGCCAAAGATATGGGACAAGTCTATGATATGCTTAGAAAAGGAAGTGAAAAAGCACGTCAAAAAGCTAGCCAGACTCTTTCTGAAGTGAAATCAGCTATGGGGATTAATTATTTTTAATAGATGATTGACAAATCATAACAGAGTGGTATTATATTATAAATTAAGTTGGTCTAGAACAAGGTTCTACTATATAGATGAAAATAGAAAAGAGGAAACTTCGAATGTCTAATTGGGACACTAAATTTTTGAAAAAAGGTTTTACCTTTGATGATGTATTGTTGATTCCGGCTGAAAGTCATGTGTTGCCTAACGATGCTGATTTAACTACGAAATTGGCAGATAATTTGACTTTAAATATCCCAATTATTACAGCAGCAATGGATACCGTAACAGAAAGTCAAATGGCCATTGCTATCGCGCGTGCAGGTGGTCTTGGAGTAATCCATAAAAATATGTCTATTGCGCAACAAGCAGACGAAGTTCGTAAGGTAAAACGTTCTGAAAATGGTGTTATTATTGATCCATTCTTCTTAACACCAGAACATACAATTGCTGAAGCAGATGAATTGATGGGACGTTATCGTATTAGTGGTGTTCCAGTTGTTGAAACATTAGAAAACCGTAAGTTGGTTGGTATCTTGACCAATCGAGATCTGCGCTTCATTTCTGATTTTAATCAACCTATTTCTAATCATATGACTAGCGAAAATTTGGTTACAGCTCCAGTTGGAACAGATTTAGAAACTGCTGAGCGTATTCTTCAGGAACACCGTATTGAAAAACTTCCTCTGGTTGATGAAGATGGTCGTCTTTCAGGTTTAATCACGATTAAAGATATTGAAAAAGTAATTGAATTTCCAAATGCTGCTAAAGATGAGTTTGGTCGTCTTCTAGTTGCAGGTGCAGTTGGTGTTACTTCAGATACATTTGAACGTGCAGAAGCTCTTTTTGAAGCAGGTGCTGATGCTATTGTTATTGATACAGCTCATGGACACTCTGCAGGAGTTTTACGTAAGATTGCTGAAATTCGTTCTCATTTCCCAGATCGTACTTTAATTGCTGGTAATATTGCAACTGCTGAAGGTGCACGTGCCCTTTATGAAGCAGGTGTAGATGTTGTCAAGGTTGGTATTGGCCCAGGTTCTATCTGTACCACTCGTGTGATTGCTGGTGTTGGTGTTCCTCAAGTGACTGCTATCTATGATGCAGCAGCGGTTGCGCGCGAATATGGTAAAACAATCATTGCTGATGGTGGTATTAAATACTCAGGTGATATTGTCAAAGCTCTAGCAGCAGGTGGAAATGCTGTTATGTTAGGTTCTATGTTTGCAGGAACTGATGAAGCTCCTGGGGAAACGGAAATTTTCCAAGGACGTAAGTTCAAGACTTACCGAGGTATGGGATCTATTGCAGCAATGAAAAAAGGTTCAAGTGACCGTTACTTCCAAGGTTCTGTCAACGAAGCTAATAAGTTAGTTCCAGAAGGAATTGAAGGCCGTGTAGCATACAAGGGTGCTGCAGCAGATATTGTTTTCCAGATGCTTGGAGGAATCCGCTCTGGTATGGGTTATGTGGGAGCTGCAAATCTACAAGAACTACATGAAAATGCTCAATTTATTGAAATGAGTGGTGCTGGATTAAAGGAAAGTCATCCTCATGATGTTCAAATTACAAACGAAGCTCCTAATTATTCAGTTCAATAAAATAATGCACCATATATTGGTGCATTTTTATTTTAAAAAGATATGACTAATCTTTACATTGTATGTAAAGGATGTAAAAATAGAGTTTACAATTTTGTAAACTCTATTTTATATTTCCATTTGAAATTTCAAAAATTTTGATATCTTTAGGTAGATTTTTTAGGTGTTCCAAAGTAGTTGTGGTAATAAAAGTTTGTATTTCTTGAGAGATTGTCTCTAGCAATTTAAGTTGACGATCATTGTCAAGTTCACTCATTACATCGTCAAGAAGGAGGATAGGAGATTCTTTTGTTATATTTTCAATCAATTTGATTTCTGCTAATTTTAGAGAAAGTACAACACTTCTGTGCTGCCCCTGACTTCCATAATTTGCATCCATTTGATTAATGAAGAAAGCTATATCATCTCGATGAGGGCCTACACCAGTATTTTGTTTAAATAAATCTATTTTTCGATTTTTACTTAAGCTTAATCTAAAACTTTCTTCAATACTGTCAATATCTTGTAAAGGTACAGAGGATAGATAGTCAATTGTTAAAGTTTCTTTTTTTTGTGAGATATCAAGGTGTTTTTCCTGAGCGAATATTTCAAGTTTCTTTAAAAAATCTAGACGATGTTTGACAACACGACAACCATATTCAATAAGCTGTTCGTCTAAAACAGATAGAAAATTCTCATCAATGTTTTGACTATTCTTTAAATAAGAATTCCTTTGTTTAAGAACATGATTGTAATTGGAAAGATCAGCTAGATAAATAGGCTTGATTTGACCTAATTCAATATCTATAAATTTTCGTCTTAATGAAGGTGAACCTTTAATAAGTTGTAAATCTTCTGGCGCAAACAGAACAACATTCATTGCCCCAATATAGTCAGACAGTCTATTTTGCTTGAGATGGTTGATTTTAGTAATTCGCCCCTTAGCTGTCAACTCAATGTCAAGCGGAATTGTTCCTGTCTTTTTTTCAAGGATACCTGATACTTTGAGATCTTTTTCTTGAAAATGAATAAAATCTTTATCTGATCTAGTTCGATGACTACGAGTCAATGCTAAGAAATAAATTGATTCTAGAATATTTGTTTTTCCTTGTGCATTTTGGCCAAGAAAAATGTTGAGACCAGAGTGAAAGTTGATTTCTGCATCTTGATAATTACGAAAATGTTTAAGAGTGAGTGATTTTAGCCACATATTAGGTTCCTGGGAAGCGTACAGGAGCTTTTTTCTCTTGCCTTATACCTGTTTGCTTTTTGTTATTCTTTTTGGGAGCAGTAGTATTTTTTTTGAGATTTTTATTCATTTCTTTAACCATGTTAGCAATGCGTTGTTTTTCAGCTAATTCTTCTGTATGCTGAACTTTTTCGTCTGGACTTGGTTCAAGAATGGATAGAGTTAGGTTTTCTCTAGGAATCGTTATTTGGTCCCCAACTCGAATTTTTTTTCCTCGTCTTGTTTCTAATTCACCATTGAAAAAAACATCATTTTCAGCTAAAAACGCCTTAATAGCACCGCCACTTTGGATTACTCCAACCTCTTTCAGGAGAGCTTGCAGTGTGATATATTCATCAAATAATTTATAATCCATATTTCACCTCAATCCTTGTCATTATACCATATTTTAAGACTGAAAGTGTATAAAATATCCAGGAAAGAAAACGTTTTAATCTGTTATAAGGAACACCAATTTCACATCATTTCGTGATATAATAGAATTCATATTAGGAAGCAAGAGGAACCTTATGGAATTAGCAAGAGGAGTCAATCTCCATTTTATTAACTCAACTAAATTTAAAACAAATAAAATAAAACTTCGTTTTTCTGCACCAATGAGTTCAGCAACCATTGCTGATCGAGTTTTGGTTTCTAGTATTTTGGAAACGGCAAATGCTGTTTATCCAACTTCTCAGCTATTTCGTGAGCGTTTAGCTAGTTTATATGGATCAAATTATTCAACCAGTGTTTCAAAGAGAGGTTTGGTTCATTATGTAGATATTAATGTGTCCTTTGTTAGGGATTCTTTTTTAAGTAGGAAAAACGCCCTAACAACAGAGATGGTTGAATTTATCAAAGCAAGTCTCTTATCTCCTTTAGTTGACCAGAAAGGTTTTGATTCCTCTATCTTTGAAATTGAAAAGAAAAATATTATTCACGAGTTGGAATCTGAAATAGAAAATCATTTTTACCACGCGCATTTAGAATTGAATAAATTATTTTATTTAAGTGAAGAAATGCAACTTCCTCGGGTCTCAAGACTTGACTTAATGAAACAAGTCACACCTGAGACCAGTCTTGCAGTCTTTCAAAAAATGCTGAAGGAAGATAAGATTGATATCTTTTTTATCGGTGATTTTAATGAAGTGGCAATGCGGGAACAATTTTCTCAATTTGGCTTCACGGATCGTGAACAGGATTTACTATTGGACTATCAGCAACCTTTTTCAAAAATTTTACGAGAAGGGATTGAACAAAAGGAAGCTAATCAATCCATTTTAGAAATGGGCTATCATTTCCCTATTCAATACGGAGATACTAGTCATATCCCTTTGATTGTAATGAATGGTCTTCTGGGTGGTTATGCACATTCTAAATTATTTGTAGAAGTTCGTGAGAAAGCAAGTCTGGCCTATACTGTCTCCAGTACTATGGATATTTTTTCAGGAATGTTGCGAGTATATGCTGGGATTGATAGAAAAAATCGTAATAAAGCGATGACTTTAATTAATCGACAAGTAGCCGATCTAAAAAGAGGAAAATTTTCTGAAGAAGAGCTTCAACAGACGAAAAATATGCTTAAGAACAGTGCTCTCTTATCTCAAGATCGTCAAAATTCTTTACTAGAAACAACTTATTTGTCGGCTGTTTTAGGCAAGAAATTTTTAGCAGTCGATGAGTGGTTAGAAGTTATGGAAAATGTTAAGAAGGAAGATATTGTTTTAGCAGCGAATACCTTAAAACTTCAAGCGATGTACTTTATGGAAGGGAAATAATGCAGAATTTAGCGCTGAAAAAAATAGAATATACAGCTATTGGAGAAAGTCTTTATCGGGTAATTTTACCAAATGGATTGCGACTTTTTTTACTTCCTAAAACAAATTTTCATGAGACATATGGTATTATGACAGTGAATTTTGGGTCAGTAGATACTTATTTTGTCCCGAGAGGTACCAAGCAAGCTATTCATTATCCAGCTGGAATTGCTCATTTTTTAGAACATAAATTATTTGAAGATGAAAATGGCAATGATTTACTACAGGAATTTGTAGACTTGGGAGCAGAAAGTAACGCCTTTACTAGTTTTACAAAGACAAGTTATCTTTTTTCAACAACTGAGAATGTAGAAGAATGTTTGGAATTGCTACAGGACTTGATTGGGGAAGCTTATTTTACAGAAGAATCGGTCCAGAGAGAACAAGGAATTATCCAACAAGAAATAGAAATGTACCAGGATAATCCAGATTATCGTTTGTTTTTTAGCGCTTTAGCAAATCTCTACCCAGGGACAGCCCTTGCACAAGATATAGCTGGAAATCGTGAATCGATTGCCGAAATTACAGTGGAAGATTTGGATGAAAACTTTGAAACTTTTTATCATCCGTCCAATATGAGTTTATTTTTAGTTGGAAATTTTGATCTGGAAAAAACAGTAGCTACTATTAGTGAACAACAAAATTCGTATGAAATAGATGATGAAAAGTCAGCCATTAAAAGGCGAGCATTAAAATTATCTCCTGTAGTTCCAACTGCTAGTATGAGGATGGAAGTTAGCCGACCTAAATTAGCTGTTGCTATGCGAGGAAATGACAAAATTTTAAAGAGAAAATTATTTCGCTATAAACTTATTTTGAAATTATTATTTGATATGATGTTTGGTTGGACTTCTAAACGTTATCAAAAAATGTATGAAAATGGGAAAATTGATGCTTCTTTGACTCTAGAAGTTGAAGTAGAAGAACGCTTCCACTTTGTTATGCTGACGATGGATACCCAGGAGCCAGTAGCTTTATCTCATCAAATCCGCACAGCAATTAAAGAATTCGCTCAAGATATGGATGTAACTGAAGAGCATTTAGATATTGTTAAAAGTGAAATGTATGGTGATTTGATGCATGGTCTAAATTCGTTAGAATATATGGCAACGCAGTATGAAACCCTTATAGATGGAGAAAATCTTTTTGACTTGCCAAAAATTTTACAGGATATTCACTTAGAAGATATTTTAGAAGTTGGACATGAGTTTATTGATCACTGTGACATGATAGATTTTACAATTTTTCCAAAATAATCCTAACAAAAGAAGAGAAAAATTTGGTACAATAGTCTGTAAAAAAATGATAGAAGATGTTTTCAGAAAAGAGGATATAAAACATAAAAAATGAAACAAAGATCTAGTCCCTAGTATTATCTTTGTAAGGCTGATTCATGTTATTAGCTATGAAATCTAGATTTTATAAATTTGATAAACTTTAAAGCTTGTGACATCTGTCTTTGGCACAGCTTTTTCTAGTATTTTTTAGAGGAATTTGAACGTATGAGAAAAAAAACGATAGGTGAGGTATTAAGGTTAGCTCGAATTAATCAGGGACTAAGCCTAGAAGATTTACAACAAAAAACAGATATTCAGTTAGATTTATTAGAGGCTTTGGAAGCAGATGATTTTGATAAACTACCTAGTAGTTTTTATGCCAAATCTTTTCTCCGTAAGTATGCTTGGGCAGTAGACTTGGACGAAAAAATCATTTTAGACGCCTACGAATCAGGTAGCATGGTTACTTATGATGAAGTAGATGTTGATGAAGAAAATATGGGGAGAAGAAGAAGCAATAGACAAAAAACATCTTATTTACCACTTTTCTATTTTTCTGTCATATCGTTGGCAATCATTGCCTTTGTAACTTACTATGTCTGGCAATATGTTAACCAGATGGAGACGGAAACAGAGAATTCAGCTTCTTCTAGTTACAGTGTGGTTAAAAGTGAAGGATCTTCAGAGGCCACTTCAAGTAGCTCTAATCAGACGAGTTCTTCCTCAACCACATCGTCTAGCAGCAATGCTTTAACAGTTTCTGGTAGCGGGCAAAATTTGACAGCGACTTATTCTGGGGCAAAAGATCCTGTAACTATCAAATTATCCGTCACAACTGCAACTAGTTGGGTCAGTGTGTCGGGAACAGATTTAGACAATGGGGCTGTTTTATCTCCAGAAAATCCAAGTGTAACGACTACTGTGTCTCCTGGTTCATCTACAGTTATCACCTTAGGTGTTGTAGAGGGTGTAACGGTCTCTGTAAACGATCAGATCATTAATACTTCTGCAATCAATACCCAATCGGGAACGATTACTTTAACAATCAATAATTGAGAATGCTTATGAAAAAAGAAAATATTCCAAATGCTTTAACGCTCTTGAGAGTGGCGTTAATCCCAATTTTTATCTTATTACTGACCCTTGGTTCATCTAAGACTATTCATGTAATTGCTGCGATTATCTTTGCGGTTGCCAGCATTACTGATTATTTGGATGGATATTTAGCTCGTAAATGGAAAGTTGTCACCAATTTTGGGAAGTTTGCTGATCCGATGGCAGACAAACTTTTAGTTATGTCAGCGTTTATCATGCTGATTGAAATGAAAATGGCTCCTGCCTGGGTGGTAGCTGTGATAATTTGTCGAGAATTAGCTGTGACCGGATTGCGTCTTTTGTTGGTAGAAACGGGAGGAACGGTTTTAGCTGCAGCGATGCCCGGCAAGATTAAAACATTCACACAGATGTTTGCTATTATCTTCTTGCTGATCCATTGGACACTTTTGGGACAAATTTGTCTGTATATCGCTTTAATCTTTGCAATATATTCTGGTTATGACTATTTCAAAGGGAGCGCCTATCTCTTTAAAGATACTTTTAAATAAATGATGAAAAATATTATCGAAGTACACAACCTCAAATATAAATACGACAACGACACTGAAGAATACATTTTAAATGATGTAACGTTTCACGTGAAACATGGTGAATGGTTGTCCATTGTTGGTCATAATGGGAGCGGTAAATCGACCACGATTCGTTTGATTGATGGCCTGTTAGAAGCTGAAAGTGGAGAAATTATTATCTTAGGTGATCAGCTGACTCCAGAAAATGTTTGGGAAAAACGTCGTCATATTGGAATGGTTTTTCAAAATCCAGACAATCAATTTGTTGGAGCAACTGTGGAAGACGATGTGGCTTTTGGTTTGGAAAATCAGGGAATGGATCATGTGACTATGGTTGAGCGAGTAAATGAAGCGCTTGAGATCGTAGGGATGCAAGACTTTAAAAATCGTGAACCAGCTCGTCTTTCTGGAGGGCAAAAACAGAGGGTGGCTATCGCAGGAATAGTGGCTCTTCGTCCGGATATTATTATTTTGGATGAAGCGACTAGTATGTTGGATCCAGAAGGACGTTTAGACTTGATTCAAACAGTGAAACGCATCAAAGATGAGAATCAGATGACGGTCATTTCGATTACACATGACTTGGATGAAGTTGCACTTAGTGACCGTGTTTTGGTCATGAAAAAAGGAAAAGTAGAATCAAGCAGTACAGCTAGAGAGCTATTTTCAAGATCAGATTTACAGGAATTAGGACTTGATGAACCCTTTTCAAATCAAGTCAAGGCAACCTTGAATGAAGATTTTGATTTGCCAGCTGATTATCTAACAGAAAAAGAATTGCAGGAATCTTTATGGGAATTACTTTAAAGAATGTTAGTTATACTTATCAAGCAGGCACACCGTTTGAAGGGCCTGCCCTTTTTGATGTGAATTTGGAAATTAAAGATGGCTCTTACACTGCTTTAATCGGTCATACTGGTAGTGGAAAATCTACTATTTTGCAACTTTTAAATGGCTTGTTGACACCTTCTGTAGGAAGTGTCACTGTTAATGATATAGAAATTACAGCTACTTCTGTTAATAAAGATATAAAGCAAGTAAGAAAAAAAGTTGGTTTGGTGTTTCAATTTGCAGAAAGCCAGGTTTTTGCAGAAACAGTCTTAGATGATGTGGCTTTTGGTCCACAAAATTTTGGAGTTTCTAAAGAAGAAGCGGAACGTTTGGCGCGTGAAAAACTTCTTTTGGTGGGAATTTCTGAGGACTTGTTCTCACGTAGTCCTTTTGAGCTTTCAGGAGGACAAATGAGACGAGTAGCTATTGCTGGAATCCTAGCAATGGAACCTGAAGTTTTAGTCCTTGATGAGCCGACAGCTGGGTTAGATCCAGCAGGTCGTAAGGAACTAATGGAAATCTTCCAAGGTTTACATGAGGATGGTATGACTATTGTGCTGGTAACTCATTTGATGGATGACGTGGCAAATTTTGCTGATACTACGTATGTTCTGGAGAAGGGACATTTAGTGAAAAGTGGTTCTCCAAAGGATATCTTTCAGGATGTGGAATTTATGGAAAAAATCCAACTGGGAGTCCCTAAGATTACAAAATTTGCTCAAGGTCTGGTAGAAAAAGGTTTAAACTTGCCTAATTTACCGATTACAATTACTGAATTTAAGGAGATACTGCATGGATAAGATGATTTTAGGGCGGTATATTCCGGGTAATTCTCTGATCCACCGTTTGGATCCTAGAAGTAAACTATTATCTATGTTCTTGTTTGTTTTAATTATTTTTTGGGCAAATAATTTAGCAACAAACCTTTTGCTTTTTGTTTTTACATTTTTTTTAGTTTTTCTTTCTAGAGTCCCCATTGGATTTTTTGTAAAAGGTCTCCAATCTATGCTTTTCTTGGTTGCCTTTACGACTATTTTTCAGCTCTTATTTACTACAACGGGAAATACTCTTGTCCAATTTTCCTTTATTCGCATTACAGATATAGGCTTAGCACAAGCAGGCATTATTTTTAGTCGATTCGTTTTGATCATTTTTTTCTCAACATTACTCAGTTTGACTACAATGCCTTTAAGTTTGGCGGATGCGGTAGAAGCTCTCCTAAAACCTCTGACTGTTTTTAAATTCCCAGTGCATGAGGTAGGATTGATGTTATCAATGAGTTTACGATTTGTACCAACCTTAATGGATGATACTGTTCGAATTATGAATGCTCAGCGAGCTCGAGGAGTGGATTTTGGTGAGGGAAACATTGTACAAAAAGTGAAATCCATTATACCGATTTTGATTCCTTTATTTGCTTCTAGCTTTAAAAGAGCGGACGCTTTAGCTATTGCTATGGAGGCGCGTGGTTATCAAGGAGGAGATCAGAGAAGTCGCTATAGACAGTTAAAGTGGCAAAATAAAGATTCCTATGCGATTCTTGTCTTATTAATTTTAGGAGCTATATTATATTTGCTAAAAAATTGATGTCAAGTCTGGGTTTTGTGTTAATTTCACATATTATTTAAAATTAATATGTAGAAATACGATGGATAAGGCAATGTTGGTGTTTAAATAAAATACATTTGTAATTTTTGTAATCCTATTTTAAATAACCTGTAATATTTAAAGTGTATGATGGAACTATCAGTGAAAAGGAGAACCAGAATTATAATGAAATTACAACCAATGAAAGGTGCCTTCGCATTTGTTGCTACAGCAGCTACCCTATTTTTGACAGGAGTTGTAGCTAAGGCAGACACATATACAGTAAAAGCTGGCGACACCTTGTCAAAAATTGCAAAAGAAAAATCTACAACTGTTGAAAGCTTAATTAAATTAAACAAGCTTGAAAATCCAGATTTAATTTTTGAGAATCAAGTGCTAGAACTTGGTGATACAAAGGCTAATAAAAAAGCTCCTGCTGTTGCTGCAGCACCAGGACCTGCTACACAAACTAATCAAGCAGCACCTGCACCAGTGGCAACTATTACAGTTCCTGCACCATCAGCTAACTATTCTACCTATAATTCTACACCTGTTCTTGCCAACGGTAATACAGCAGGTGAGACAGGTACTTATGCAGCAGCTCGCATGGCTGAGCTGACAGGAGTTTCTGCTTCTACTTGGGAAGCAATTATTGCTCGTGAATCAAATGGTCAAGTAAACGCCTATAATGCTTCAGGTGCTAGTGGATTATTCCAAACTATGCCAGGATGGGGTTCTACAGCAACTGTTGAAGATCAAATCCAATCTGCATACAATGCCTATAATGCTCAAGGTTTATCAGCTTGGAATTATTAATATAAAATTAAAAACGGCTCAAAGCCGTTTTTTTATGTTATAAAAATCAATAAGTTTACACATTTGTCAATCTGTGTTATTCTCCAAATATCTCTTTTGAAAGTCTGCGACCTGTAGGTGTTGTAGCTAAGCCACCTTCAGCCGTTTCTCGGAATGCAGTAGGCAGACTTGACCCGACTTGATACATGGCGTCAATGACTTCGTCAACAGGAATTTTAGATTCGATTCCAGCAAGAGCCATATCAGCTGCAATAAAAGCGTAACTGGCTCCCATAGCATTTCGCTTGACGCAAGGTACTTCCACTAGACCAGCTACTGGATCACAAATCAGGCCCAGCATATTTTTAATAACAAAACAAATAGCTTGGCTAGCCTGAAAAGGTGAACCTCCAGCAGCCAGAACTAAAGCAGCTGCGCTCATGGCAGAAGCAGAGCCAACCTCTGCTTGACAGCCCCCTTCAGCACCTGAAATTGAGGCGTTATTGGCAATGACTATGCCGAAAGCACCTGCAGCTAACAGAAAGTTCAGCTGTTCTTCTTCTGAGAGTCCTAATTTTTCAATAGCAGATGTAAGGACAGCAGGTAGACAGCCAGCACTACCAGCTGTTGGTGTGGCACAAACCAAACCCATTTTAGCATTATGCTCATTGACAGCAATAGCATTTTTTGCTGCAGTCAGTACAGTGTGATCTGACAATGTTTTTCCAGATTGGATATAGTGGTCAAGTTTTGCTGCATCTCCGCCAGTCAATCCGCTGCGAGACTTGCTTTCATCAAGTCCAAGAAGAACAGAGGCTTTCATGACTTCTAGATTGCGACCCATCAGTCTCAAGACTTCATCTCTTTCGCGACCGGTCAATTCATACTCAGTAGCAATCATTAGTTCTGCAACATTTCCTTGGTAATCCAAGTCAGCTTGCTCTACTAATTCTTTTATAGAATAAAACATATTTTCTCCTACTTAAAGAAATTTACATTATGCAGATGAGGAATATTTCGAATTTCTTCGACAGCTTCTTCACAGCTACGGCTATCCACTTCAATAATCATTATTGCTTTCTCGCCAGCTTTTTCACGTGTGACATTCATTTGAGCAATGTTGATATTGTAGCGTGAGAGGGCCTCGGTAACGTGAGCAATCATACCAGGGACATCTTGATGAACAATAATAATAGTAGGTGTGTTCATGCTGAGGGAAACTGAAAAACCATTCAGCTCTGTTACTTGAATATTGCCCCCACCAATAGATACTCCAGTAACACTGATTGTTTTATGATCGTTTTTTATTGTAATTTTCGTTGTATTGGGATGTGGAGCATTACTATCTTTTTGAATAGACCAGACAACTTTGATGCCTCGTTTATGGGCTATTTCTAGACTATTGGGAATCTCTGGATCATCCGTATCCATCCCTAAGATTCCTGCTACAAGAGCTAAATCAGTTCCGTGTCCTCGATATGTTTTAGCAAAAGAATTAAAAAGCTGAAATTCCACTTCAGTAGGTTCATCGTTAAATATAGAATAGACTATTTTTCCAATACGAACGGCTCCTGCTGTATGGCTACTAGATGGTCCAATCATTACAGGGCCAATAATATCAAAAACAGATTGAAATCTTAATGATGTCATGATTTCTCCTCGTGTAAAGTTCTATCTTCATTATAACAAAGTTAGGGTGTATCTGCTTCATTTTTAAATAAAAAATTATAAAATAACAAATCCTATAAATGAGGATAATCATTTGAAAACAAAAATAAAATTTCTTATTTTAAGCCTTTTATAAGCTTTCTTTTTATAATTTAAACAATTTTGTAACATTTATCATATACTTTAAAAATAGAGGTAACATAGAATCTGTATGATAGGAGTATAGCAAAATGATAGATATGAGACCAAGAAAAAATCATGAATTTTTTGTATCTCGTTTTGCTAGTTACAAGAAAAGGAGAATAAAATGCAAGTACAGACATTTTTAAAAAATAAAACAAATACAGTAAAGACAGGTGTAGTAAGCTTAGCAGCTTTAGCTTTATTCCTACCAGTAATAGCAAACGCTGATAGTTATACCGTGAAGTCAGGAGATACACTTTCTGCTATTGCGACAGCTAATAATACAAGTGTTGAAAAGCTAGCTGAACTTAATAAAATTTCTGATGTAAATCTTATCCATGTTGGACAAGTCCTAGAAGTAGGAGAACAGAAGGAAAACAAGACAGAAACTGCACCAACTACAACAACGCCTGAGACTAATAATACGAGTACAAACACAGCAAATGCTTCTTCAGGTTTAAGTGCGGAAGATGCAGAAGCTAAAGAATTTATCGCTCAAAAGGAATCAAGTGGTAGTTACACTGCTCAAAACGGTCAATATTATGGTCGATATCAATTAACTATTACATACTTGAATGGAGATCTCTCGCCTGAAAATCAAGAGAAAGTGGCAAATGAATATGTAACGAGTCGATATGGTTCATGGTCAGCTGCTAAAAACTTTTGGTTAGCAAACGGCTGGTATTAAAAGGAAACTCTCAATTTTGAGAGCTTTTTCTTTACACTATTGTAAACATTCTTGACAAAAAGTTAACTGGGCTAGTAGAAGGAAGCATTCTCTATTTGTTTGTTCTTATAAAAATTTCGTGCTATAATAGAGCTTGCTCAAGCGACCTTCAATCGTTGAAAGCACAGCACGACCTTCAATCGTGAAATAACGAAAAGATGGGAGAACACAATGAGTGATAACTCTAAGACTCGTGTCGTTGTTGGTATGAGCGGAGGTGTCGATTCATCAGTAACTGCCTTGCTATTAAAAGAGCAAGGTTATGATGTAATTGGCATCTTCATGAAAAACTGGGACGACACAGATGAATTTGGTGTCTGTACAGCTACAGAAGACTACAAGGATGTGGCAGCTGTTGCAGACCAGATTGGCATTCCTTACTACTCTGTCAACTTTGAAAAAGAGTATTGGGATCGCGTTTTTGAATACTTCTTGGCGGAATACCGAGCTGGTAGAACTCCGAATCCAGATGTCATGTGTAACAAGGAAATCAAGTTTAAAGCCTTCCTTGACTATGCCTTGACACTGGGTGCAGATTACGTTGCAACGGGTCACTATGCTCAGGTGAAGAGAGACCAAGATGGCTTGGTTCACATGCTGCGTGGCAAGGACAATAATAAGGATCAGACTTACTTTTTGAGTCAACTGTCACAGGAACAACTGCAAAAGACTATGTTTCCTTTGGGTCATTTAGAAAAGCCAGAAGTTCGATCAATTGCTGAAAGAGCTGGTTTAGCTACAGCCAAGAAAAAAGATTCGACTGGCATTTGCTTCATTGGTGAGAAAAATTTTAAAGAATTTCTGAGTCAATATTTACCAGCCCAGCCTGGTCGCATGATGACCTTGGAAGGCCGAGATATGGGCCAGCATGCTGGGTTGATGTATTATACTATTGGCCAGCGGGGTGGTCTTGGAATTGGTGGTCAGCACGGTGGAGATAATGAGCCTTGGTTTGTGGTTGGAAAAGACCTCAGCCAAAATATCCTTTATGTGGGTCAAGGCTTTTACCATGACAACTTAATGTCAACCAGTCTTGACGCTAGTCAGGTTCATTTCACAAAAGAAATGCCAGAAGAATTTACTATGGAATGTACAGCTAAGTTCCGCTACCGTCAGCCTGATTCTAAGGTGACAGTACATGTCAAAGGAGACAAGGCAGAGGTCATCTTTGCGGAGCCACAGCGCGCCATTACACCAGGACAGGCAGTTGTCTTTTACGATGGCGAAGAGTGTTTAGGTGGCGGTTTAATTGACAATGCCTACCGTGATGGCAAGGTTTGTCAGTATGTCTAACTGGAGTTAAATAAAAACGATGAGTTCTCAATTTTTTTATGCATTTATGGCATTTTTCGCTATAATGAACCCAATTTCAAATCTTCCTGCTTACATGGCTTTAGTAGCAGATGATAGTCAAAAAATTTCACGAAAAATTGCTTTTAGGAGTCTTTTGATTGCCTTTGTTATTGTAACTGTTTTTATCTTTTCAGGAGATTTCATTTTTAAAGTATTTGGAATTACAATTGTTTCTTTCAGAATTGCTGGTGGAATATTAGTGGCCGTTATCGGTTATCATATGATTAATGGTAATCATTCACCCAGCTATAAAGGAATGGAGCAGCAAGCAGTAAATTCAGATCCAATGTCTATTGCTATTTCTCCTCTTGCAATGCCACTTTTTGCGGGACCAGGTACAATTACAACTGCTTTAAGTCTGGCTAATGGAGGTTTGCAGAATCAACTGATAACCGTAGTTGCTTTTGCTCTACTATGTGTCATCACTTATCTCCTGTTAAGAAGTGCAAAACAAATTGCAGGCTTCTTGGGAGAAAATTTGATGAAAATTATAACGAAAATGATGGGACTTTTACTATTCTCGATAGGAATACAGATGATTATCGTCAGTGTGCAGACCTTGCTCAAACAGTGATTTGCATTGACAAAACGATTTGATTTGATAAAATAGCTTTAACAATAGTCATGATGGTCAAAGCTCATGGATGTTGCAGGCTTTTTTGTCCTGCACTTCTGGAGACTTGGCCTTTTTTGGTGAAAAAAAAACGAAGGAAAAAGAAATGTCACACAATTTTACTGAAAGTTATGATATTATCGTGATTGGAGCAGGGCATGCTGGGGTTGAGGCATCGCTGGCTGCTAGTCGAATGGGTTGCAAGGTTCTTTTAGCAACCATCAATATTGAGATGCTAGCTTTTATGCCCTGTAATCCTTCTATCGGAGGGTCTGCTAAAGGGATTGTTGTCCGTGAAGTAGATGCATTGGGCGGAGAGATGGCCAAGAATATTGACAAGAGCTATATCCAAATGAAGATGCTTAATACTGGTAAGGGACCCGCTGTTCGGGCTCTTCGGGCCCAGGCGGATAAGGAAGTTTACTCCAAAGAAATGCGGAAGACTGTTGAAAATCAAGAAAATCTGACTCTGCGGCAAACCATGATTAATGAAATCTTGGTAGAAGATGGTAAGGTAATTGGGGTTAAAACGGCAACTCATCAGGAGTATGCTGCTAAAGCTGTCATTGTTACGACTGGAACAGCTTTGCGGGGAGAAATTATTATTGGTGATCTCAAGTATTCATCTGGTCCAAACCATAGCTTAGCAGCCATTCCTTTAGCAGATAATCTGCGTGACCTAGGATTTGAAATTGGTCGTTTTAAAACTGGAACTCCTCCACGTGTTAAGGCGTCATCTATCAATTATGATGTGACTGAGATTCAGCCAGGTGATGAAAAAGCCAATCATTTCTCTTACACATCTCGTGATGAAGACTATGTGAAAGATCAAGTGCCTTGCTGGTTGACTTATACCAATGCAGAAAGTCATGAAATTATCCAAAATAACCTGCATCGTGCTCCTATGTTTTCAGGTATCGTTAAGGGTGTGGGACCTCGCTATTGCCCGTCAATCGAGGATAAGATTGTCCGTTTTGCGGACAAGGAACGCCACCAGCTTTTCTTAGAACCTGAGGGTCGTGATACAGAAGAAGTTTATGTACAGGGGTTGTCAACTAGTTTGCCAGAAGATGTGCAGAAGGACTTGGTTCACTCTATCAAGGGTCTAGAAAATGCCGAAATGATGCGGACAGGCTATGCTATTGAGTACGATATGATTATGCCTCACCAGTTGCGGGCAACCTTGGAAACCAAGAAAATTTCTGGGCTCTTTACAGCAGGTCAGACAAATGGGACTTCTGGTTATGAAGAAGCCGCTGGTCAAGGGATTATTGCTGGGATTAATGCGGCCTTGAAGATCCAAGGTAGGCCAGAATTGATTTTGAAGCGTAGCGATGGTTACATTGGAGTCATGATTGATGATTTAGTGACCAAGGGAACCGTAGAACCTTATCGCCTCTTGACTAGCCGAGCTGAGTACCGTTTGATTCTCCGCCATGACAATGCTGATATGCGTTTGACAGAGATGGGACGAGAAATTGGTCTGGTAGATGATGAGCGCTGGGCTCGTTTCGAGATTAAAAAGAATCAATTTGACAATGAAATGAAGCGTTTGGAATCTATCAAACTAAAACCTGTCAAGGAAACAAACGCTAAAGTAGAAGAGCTTGGCTTTAAGCCTCTGACGGATGCAGTAACTGCCAAAGAATTTATGCGACGGCCAGAAGTATCTTACCAAGATGTAGTTCAGTTCATTGGTCCAGCGGCAGAGGAGCTTGATGAAAAGATTATCGAGCTAATTGAAACAGAGATTAAGTATGAAGGCTATATTTCCAAAGCTCTTGATCAGGTTGAAAAGATGAAGCGCATGGAAGAGAAGCGCATTCCAGCTAATATTGACTGGGATGATATTGATTCGATTGCGACAGAAGCAAGACAGAAGTTTAAGAAAATCAATCCAGAAACAATTGGTCAGGCGAGTCGTATTTCTGGTGTCAATCCAGCAGATATTTCTATTTTGATGGTTTATTTGGAAGGAAAAGCACGTAGTATTTCGAAAAATAAAGAAAAACAAAACCACGTTTGATAAAAAACGTGGTTTTTACACTATGTTTACAACATTGTAAACATAGTGTAAATAATATTCGCCTGATATGGATTGAGTTTAAAAGCTTGTAAAAAAAGAACTTTTAATTATTAAACATGACTAAATAACTAGCTTTCTTGAGTGGAGTCACCAATATGTTTACTTTGCTGTAATTTTTTTTTACAACTATGACAACAAACAATCAACTAGAGGATGATGCAATCAATTAAGAGATAATCACTAAATTTACCAAAAATTTAGCTAATACAAATAAGTCTAGAATCAGTAGAAACTCGCTTTTTTATTGAATTTATGGTAAAATGGCCGGTAAGAGGTTTGTGATGAAAAAATTTCATTTTGCCCCAATTCACTTTGTAATGCTGGGCGTTATTTCTTTTGGAATCTTAGCAGTTTTACTGCGAGCGTTTGGTGAAGGAACGCTTGTTTTGCTTGCTACCTTCTTGGTAGTGGCCTTTTTGGTTTCCCTTCTAATTTATCAACAAAAGTTTTTTGAAACAGCAGAATTTGAACAAATTCAGTATGTTAATCACCATGCAGAAAATAGTTTGGCATCTTTACTAGATAAAATGCCTGTTGGAGTCATTAAAATTAAAGAAGAAACTGGTGAAGTTGAGTGGTTCAATCCCTATGCTGAGTTGCTTTGTACAACAGAAGATGGGGATTTTGATACACAAATGCTACAGCAGATGATGGAGACAGGTTTAGAAGGTTCTGGTCGCTACATGACAATCGGTGACAAGAAATATTCGATTTATCTGGATCGTTCCTCTAATGTTTTCTACTTTTTTGATGCTTCTAATGAGTATGATGCAACTGCAGAATTAGCAACTACACGCCCTGTTATTGGTATTATATCTGTTGATAACTATGATGATTTAGAAGATGTTGTATCAGATTCGGATATCAGTCAGATTAATAGTTTTGTTGCCAATTACATTGCTGAATTCTCTGATCGCCATCGTATGTTTTATCGTCGTGTAGGTATGGATCGTTTTTATCTTTTTACAGATTTTACGGTACTTGATCAGTTAATGCAGGATAAATTTTCAGTTATTGATCAATTTAGGATTGAAGCTAAGAATCGTGAAATACCTCTGACTCTCAGTATGGGCTTCGCTTATGGAGATGGAGACCACGATCAAATCGGTAAAACGGCTTTGTTAAATCTAAACCTAGCTGAGGTTCGTGGAGGAGATCAGGCTGTCGTAAAAGAAAATGCTGATGGCAAGAATCCAATCTTCTTTGGAGGTGGCTCTGCTGCTGCAGTGAAGCGCACACGTACACGTACTCGGGCCATGATGACCGCTATTTCGGATAAAATCCGTAGTGTTGATCAAATTTTTGTTGTGGGTCATAAGAATTTGGATATGGATGCTTTGGGTTCGGCAGTTGGAATGCAACTTTTTGCAAGTAACTTAATTGATAAGACATATGTTGTCTATGATCAGTATCAAATGGCTGCAGATATTGAGAGAGCTGTCAATAAACTCCAAGAAGAAGGTCAGACCAATATGGTAACTGTTGCGGAAGCCATGACGATGGTCACAGGAAACTCTTTACTCATTATGGTTGACCATTCTAAGCTTAGCTTGACTCTATCTAAGGATTTTTATAAACAGTTTTATCAGACTATTGTAATTGATCACCATCGACGGGATGATGACTTCCCAGAAAATGCTGTTATTACTTATATTGAAAGTGGAGCCAGCAGTGCTAGTGAGCTTGTGACGGAGTTGCTTCAGTTCCAAAATTCTAAGAAAAATAGATTAAGTAAGATGCAGGCCAGTGTTTTGATGGCTGGAATGATGTTGGACACTAAGAATTTCACATCTCGCGTTACTAGTCGGACATTTGATGTGGCTAGTTATTTACGGACACGGGGCAGTGATAGTGTAACCATTCAAGATATTTCTGCAACAGATTTTGATGAATATCGGGCAGTTAACGAGCTGATCCTACGAGGTAATAAGATATTACCAAACGTTATCGTAGCTAGTGGGCCAGAAGATAAGAGCTATCAGACGGTCGCAATCAGTAAGGCAGCGGACACCATGCTTGCTATGTCGGGGATCGAAGCAACCTTTGTGGTAAGTAAAAATACGCAAGGTTATGTTTCGATTTCAGCTAGAAGTCGTAGTAAGATTAATGTCCAACGTATTATGGAAAATATGGGTGGTGGCGGCCACTTTAATCTAGCAGCTGCTCAGATTAAAGACCTTACGGTTGCAGAGGTTACCCGAAAATTAAATCAAGAAATCATTGATGAAGTGATCAAAAAAGAAGAGGAGATAGTAGAATGAAAGTAATCTTTTTAGCAGATGTGAAAGGTAAGGGCAAAAAAGGGGAAGTAAAGGAAGTTCCTACAGGATATGCTCAAAACTTTTTGATTAAGAAAAATTTAGCGAAAGAAGCAACTGCTCAGGCTATTGGTGAGTTACGAGGGAAACAGAAATCTGAAGAAAAAGCCCATGCTGAATTAGTTGCTGAAGCTCAAGCGATTCAGGCTAAATTAGCAGAAGAAGCAACTTTGGTTGAATTTACTGAAAAAGTTGGTCCGGATGGTCGGACGTTTGGCTCTATTACCAGCAAAAAAATTGCAGAAGAGTTAGAAAAACAATTTGGTATTAAGTTGGACAAACGCAATATCAAAGTGGATTCACCGATTCGTTCAGTAGGTCTGATCGATGTTCCAGTGAAGATTTACCAAGACATCACAGGTGTCATCAATCTGCGTGTCAAGGAAGGATAAGTAAGTAGGGGAGAGAGGAGTTCTTTATGGCAGAGATTGATGAATTACGAGCACAGCCTCAAGATATTTTAGCTGAGCAGTCTGTTCTGGGAGCTATTTTTCTTGATGAGAGCAAGCTTGTTTTCGTTCGTGAATATATCGAGCCAGCTGACTTCTTTAAGTATGCCAATCGCTTGATTTTTAAGGCCATGATTGATTTGGCTGATCGCGGTGATGCAATTGATGCCACTACCGTTCGAAATATTCTGGATAGCCAGGATGATTTACAAAACATTGGTGGACTCAGCTATTTGGTTGAAGTGGTTAACTCAGTTCCGACCTCTGCCAATGCAGAATATTATGCTAAAATCGTAGCTGAAAAAGCTATTTTGCGTCGCTTAATTGCTCGGTTGACAGACTCTATCAATCAAGCTTACGATGGAGCAAGCCCGGCAGATGAAATTATTGCTGGTGCGGAGAAGGCGCTCATTGATGTCAGTGAGAATGCTAACCGTAGTGGTTTTAAAAACATCAAAGATATCTTGAATATCAACTTTGAAAACTTGGAGGTTCGTTCTCAACAAACTTCTCATATCACAGGGATTGCGACTGGCTATCCTGAGTTGGATAAGATGACCACAGGTCTACATGAGGAAGAATTGATCATTTTGGCAGCACGTCCTGCGGTCGGAAAAACTGCTTTTGCCCTTAACATTGCTCAGAATATTGGGACCAAACTAGATAAGACTGTCGCTATTTTCTCTTTGGAAATGGGGGCAGAGAGCTTGGTAGACCGGATGTTGGCTTCTGAAGGAGTTATCAATTCGCATTCTATCCGTACAGGACAACTAAGCGATGAAGAATGGCAAAAAGTAACCATTGCTCAAGCAAATCTGGCACAAGCTAGCATTTATATTGACGATACACCAGGGATTCGGATTACAGAAATTCGCTCGCGGGCAAGAAAGTTGGCTCAAGAAACGGGCAATTTAGGCCTAATTTTGATTGACTACCTGCAGTTGATCACAGGAACCGGACGCGAAAATCGTCAGCAAGAGGTATCAGAAATTTCTCGTCAGCTGAAGATTTTAGCCAAAGAGTTAAAAGTACCAGTAATCGCCTTGAGTCAGCTCTCTCGTGGAGTAGAGCAACGACAAGATAAACGGCCAGTGCTGTCTGATATCCGGGAATCTGGATCTATCGAGCAGGATGCGGATATCGTAGCCTTTCTCTATCGGGATGATTATTATGATCGTGCTGGCGAGGAAGAAGAAGGTATTCCAAATAACAAGGTGGAAGTTATTATCGAGAAAAACCGTAGCGGTGCGCGTGGTACGGTAGAATTGATTTTCCAAAAAGAATACAACAAGTTCTCAAGTATTTCTAAAAGGGAGGAAGTATAAAATGAGTGATGCATTTACAGATGTAGCAAAAATGAAAAAAATTAAAGAAGACATCAAGGCACATGAGGGGCAGATTGTCGAGATGACTCTGGAAAATGGGCGGAAGCGTCAAAAGGATAAAAAAGGACGTTTGATTGAGGTTTATCCTTCTTTATTTATAGTAGAATATACAAATGACAATGTTCCAGTTGGAGACTCTGCAAGTACTTATGTAGAATCTTATACTTACTCAGATATTTTGACAGAAAAGAACTTGATTCGCTATTTTGATGATGAAGGCGAAGAACAATAAAGAAAGGATACAAGATTGGGCTTGAGCTGCAATCTTTTTCCTTTTGTATGATTACAGTCAGTTTTTGCGACGGTCTTTTATTTGTAGTATAATATTTGAAAAGATAAAGATATGGAGGCAATGTATGGATTTAACGAAACGTTTTAATAAGAATTTAGATAAAATTGAAGTATCGATGATTCGTCAGTTTGATCAGTCCATATCAAGTATTCCCGGGGTTTTACGCCTGACCTTAGGTGAGCCAGATTTTACAACTCCGAACCATGTAAAAGAAGCAGCTAAGGCTGCCATTGATGCCGATCAGAGTCATTATACTGGTATGAGTGGTTTGCTTGAGCTAAGACAGGCAGCGAGCGAGTTTGTCAAAGAAAAATATAATTTAGACTATAGACCAGAAAGTGAAGTGTTGGTGACTATTGGTGCAACAGAAGCTCTGTCTGCAACCTTGACAGCTATCTTAGAAGAAGATGATGTTGTTTTACTTCCTGCACCTGCTTATCCAGGATATGAGCCGATTGTTAACCTTGTAGGAGCGAAAATTGTCGAAATTGATACAACAGAAAATGATTTCGTCCTGACTCCTGAAATGCTAGAAAAGGCTATTTTGGAGCAGGGTGAAAAAGTAAAGGCTGTTATCCTGAACTATCCAGCCAATCCAACTGGTGTGACTTATTCTAGGAAACAAATTCAGGATTTGGCAGCAGTTTTGAGCAAATATCCAGTCTTTGTTGTCTGCGATGAAGTTTATTCGGAGCTGACTTACAGAGAAGAGGCTCATGTTTCTATCGGTCAGTATCTACCTAAGCAAGCCATTGTTATCAATGGTCTCTCCAAATCTCATGCTATGACTGGTTGGCGATTAGGATTTATCTTTGCGCCAGCTGAGTTTACCGCTCAGATCATCAAGAGTCATCAATATTTGGTAACTGCTGCAAATACTATGGCCCAATTTGCAGGGGTAGAAGCCTTATCAGCTGGAAAAGACGACGCTCTTCCTATGAAGAAGGAATACATCATAAGGCGAGATTATATCTTGGAAAAGATGAGGGACCTGGGCTTTAAAATTATAAAACCAGACGGTGCTTTTTATATCTTTGCTAAGATTCCGGATGGATTTACGCAGGATTCGTTCGCTTTTCTAAAAGATTTTGCTGAGAAAAAAGCAGTTGCTTTTATTCCGGGTGCAGCTTTTGGCCAGTATGGGGAAGGCTATATTCGCCTTTCTTATGCAGCTAGTATGGAGGTCATTCAAGAGGCTATGAAGCGACTCAAGGAGTACATGGAAGAATATGATGCAGTCCATCACGAGTAAAGCGCTGGTCCTCTATAATCGAAACTTTCGTGAAGACGACAAATTAGTAAAAATCTTTACAGAACAGGCTGGCAAACGTATGTTTTTCGTGAAACATGCCACCAACTCTAAGCTGAGTCCTGTTATTCAGCCCCTTACCTTGGCAAATCTGCTTATGAAGGTGAATGATGATGGTCTGAGTTATATTCAGGATTACCAGGATGTCCAGCCTTTTACTCGAATTAATAGTGATTTGTTCATCATGGCCTATGCGACCTATGTCGCTGCCTTGGCAGACGCTAGTATTCAGGACAATCAAGCAGATGCAGCTCTTTTTGCTTTTCTGACAAAAACCTTAGAGTTAATGGAAGACGGTTTAGACCATGAGATTTTGACAAATATTTTTGAAGTTCAGATTTTGTCCCGTTTTGGTGTTTCTCTAAATTTCCACGAATGTATCTTTTGTCACCGAACTGGATTACCTTTTGATTTTTCCTTTAAATTCAATGGTGTCCTCTGTCCGGACCACTATCATGAAGACGATCGTCGTTGTCATCTTCATCCCAACATCCCATTTTTACTTGATCAATTTCAGGCAGTGGAATATAGCACTCTGGAAACTATTTCACTAAAAGCAGAAATTAAGCAACAACTACGCGAATTTATAGATCAAATTTACGACGATTATGTTGGAATTCATTTGAAATCAAAGAAATTCATTGATTCTCTAGGAGACTGGGGAAGTATTTTAAAAGATAAAGAAAATAAGGAGTCAATATGAAAAAGATTGCCATTGATGCTATGGGAGGCGATTTTGCCCCTCAGGCCTTGGTAGAAGGAGCTAATCAAGCTCTTCAAGAGTTTTCAGATATCGAGCTGATTTTATATGGAGATGAGGCCAAGATCAAGCAGTATCTGACTGCAAGTGAGCGAGTTAGCATTGTCCACACAGATGAAAAGATTAATTCTGATGATGAGCCAACCAAGGCCATTCGTCAAAAGAAGAACTCTAGTATGGTCTTAGCTGCTAAGGCTGTTAAAGCTGGAGAAGCAGATGCTGTTCTTTCTGCTGGGAATACAGGTGCACTTTTAGCGGCAGGCTTCTTTATCGTAGGTCGCATTAAAAACATTGATCGACCAGGTCTGTTGTCAACTCTACCAACCGTTGATGGTCAGGGATTTGATATGCTGGATTTAGGAGCAAATGCAGAAAATACCGCTCATCATTTGTATCAGTACGCCAAGTTAGGGTCTTTTTATGCTGAGAGTGTGAGAGGAATTAAGAGACCACGTGTAGGTCTTTTGAACAACGGGACAGAAAGTAGCAAGGGTGATCCTTTACGCAAGGAGACCTATGAACTACTTGCTGCAGATTCTTCTCTTAATTTTATTGGGAATGTGGAAGCGCGTGAGTTGATGAATGGTGTAGCTGATGTTGTAGTGACAGATGGATTCACCGGAAACGCAGTCTTAAAGTCTATTGAGGGAACAGCGCTCAGCATTATGGGGCAGCTTAAGAAGAGTATTTTAGGTGGTGGACTTAAGGCTAAGTTGGGTGCCTTGCTTTTAAAAGGTAGCCTGAAGGAACTAAAATCTAGACTAGATTATTCTGATGCTGGAGGAGCCGTATTATTTGGTCTAAAAGCGCCAGTTGTTAAGACTCACGGCTCAAGTGATGCAAAAACTGTTTGCAGTACGATTCGTCAAATTCGAACAATGCTACATACGGATGTGGTTGGTAAATCAGTTACAGAATTCTCAAAGGAGGAAACACAATGACGCAGGAAACAATCTACCAAAAGATCGTATCTATTATTCAAGAACGCCAAGGTAAAAGTTTTGAGGTAACTCCAGAATTAAGCCTTAGGGACAATATAGGAGCAGATTCTGTTGATATGATGGAGTTTATTCTGACCTTAGAAGACGAATTTGGAATTGATATTTTAGATGAAGATATTGATCGTCTATGCAGTGTTGCAGAAATAGTAGCATATATTGAGAAAAAAACAAAGTAGGCTTTGACCTACTTTTTTCTATGTTCAATAGGGAAGATAGTTTTTATAAAAAATCAAGAGAAGTAGGACACAAAAATACGGATACAGCTTGTAAATATTAAGTTCGTATGGTAAAATGAAGGCATAAAATTACGAAAGGCGAACATTAAAATGTCAAATAAATTGATATATTCGGGAAAAGCCAAAGATATTCTTGCTACAGATGATGAGGATGTGATTGTAGCACATTATAAGGATCAAGCCACTGCTTTTAATGGTGTAAAGAAAGAACAGATTGTTGGCAAGGGAGTGCTCAATAATCAGATTTCATCATTTATTTTTGAAAAATTGAATGCTGCGGGTGTAGCCACGCATTTTATTGAAAAGATTTCAGATACAGATCAACTCAACAAAAAAGTAAAGATTATTCCATTAGAAGTGGTGCTGCGCAACTACACAGCGGGTTCTTTTTCCAAACGTTTTGGAGTAGAAGAGGGCATCGCGCTTGAAACTCCGATTGTGGAATTTTACTACAAAAATGATGATTTGGATGATCCTTTCATCAATGATGAGCATGTAAAATTCTTGAAGATTGCCAGCGACGAAGAAATTGCCTTTTTGAAAGAGGAGACTCGCCGGATCAATGAACTCTTGTCAGATTGGTTCCGCCAAATCGGACTGAAATTGATTGATTTCAAGTTAGAGTTCGGCTTTGACAAAGATGGCAAGATTATTCTGGCGGATGAATTTTCACCTGATAACTGCCGTCTCTGGGACGCAGAAGGACACCACATGGATAAAGATGTTTTCCGACGTGGTCTTGGTGAATTAACGGATGTTTACCAAGTTGTTTGGGAGAAGTTGCAGGCGATTAAGTAAGGACGGGTGTAAAAAGTCATGGACAAGCGTATTTTTGTAGAGAAGAAAAGTAATTTTGGTATCAAGTCACATAGTTTAATGAAAGAGCTGACTTATAATCTCCAGCTGAAAACATTGTCAGATCTTCGGATAATTCAGGTTTACGATGTTTTTCATCTGGCAGAAGACTTGTATACTCGGGCCGAAAAACATATTTTCTCTGAGCAAGTAACAGATAGATTGCTGACAGAAGAGGAAGTAAAGGCTGCACTTGCTGAAACTGCATTTTTTGCTATTGAAGCTCTGCCGGGTCAGTTTGACCAACGCTCAGCTAGCGCTCAGGAGGCGTTATTGCTCTTGGGCAGTGATAGCAATGTAATTGTAAACACAGCCCAACTTTATTTAGTCAACAAAAATATTGATGCCAATGAACTGGAGGCGATTAAGCGTTATCTTCTAAATCCTGTAGATTCTCGCTTTAAAGATATTCTCTCAGGTCTTCGTCCTCAGGAATTTTCAAGCTCTGACAAGGAAATTCCAAATCTAGACTTTTTTGAAAACTATTCGGCAGAAGATTTTTTGCTCTACAAGTCTGAACAAGGTTTAGCTATGGAAGTCGATGACCTCCTATTTATTCAGGATTATTTCAAATCCATTGGGCGCGTGCCAACAGAGACAGAGCTAAAGGTCCTAGATACTTATTGGTCTGATCATTGCCGTCATACAACCTTTGAGACTGAGTTAAAAACGATTGATTTTTCAGCTTCTAAGTTTGAAAAACAATTGCAGGCTACTTACGGTAAATACTTGGCTATGCGCAATGAGTTGGGACGTGGGGAAAAACCGCAGACTCTCATGGATATGGCGACTATTTTTGGTCGTTACGAAAGAGCCAATGGGCGTCTAGATGATATGGAAGTGTCTGACGAAATTAATGCTTGTTCAGTTGAGATTGAAGTGGACGTGGATGGAGTTAAAGAGCCTTGGTTGCTGATGTTTAAAAATGAAACCCACAACCATCCAACAGAAATTGAGCCTTTTGGTGGCGCTGCGACTTGTATTGGTGGAGCTATTCGTGATCCACTCTCTGGTCGTTCTTATGTTTATCAAGCAATGAGGATTTCTGGTGCGGGCGATATTACCCAGCCGATTGCTGAAACGCGAGCTGGAAAGCTTCCTCAGCAGATTATTTCTAAAACAGCAGCGCATGGCTATTCTTCTTACGGGAATCAAATTGGTTTGGCAACAACTTATGTCCGTGAGTACTTCCACCCAGGTTTTGTAGCTAAGAGGATGGAGCTTGGAGCGGTTGTCGGAGCGGCTCCTAAGGAAAATGTTGTTCGTGAAAAACCAGTAGCGGGTGATGTGGTCATCTTATTAGGTGGAAAGACAGGGCGCGACGGAGTTGGTGGAGCAACAGGATCTTCAAAAGTACAAACTGTCGAATCTGTAGAGACAGCAGGAGCAGAAGTTCAAAAAGGGAATGCCATTGAAGAACGCAAGATTCAACGCCTTTTCCGTAATGGAAATGTGACTCGACTTATTAAGAAATCAAATGACTTTGGAGCAGGTGGTGTCTGTGTAGCTATTGGTGAATTGGCAGATGGTCTTGAAATCAATCTTGATAAGGTACCTCTTAAATACCAAGGACTCAATGGAACAGAAATCGCTATTTCTGAGTCTCAGGAACGAATGGCTGTTGTTGTTCGTCCTGAGGATGTAGATGCCTTTATTTCGGAATGTAACAAAGAAAATATTGACGCTGTTGTCGTTGCGACAGTGACTGAAAAGCCAAATCTGGTTATGCACTGGAATGGTGAAACAATTGTCGACTTGGAGCGTTCTTTCCTTGATACAAATGGCGTTCGTGTTGTAGTTGATGCCAAGGTGGTTGACAAGAATGTCAAGCTACCTGAAGAAAGGACAACATCAGCTGAAAGTCTTGAAACAGACCTGTTAGCTCTTCTATCTGATCTGAATCATGCTAGCCAAAAAGGTTTACAAACGATTTTTGATAGTTCTGTAGGTCGTTCAACCGTAAATCATCCACTGGGAGGCCGTTATCAAATAACTCCAACAGAAGCTTCTGTTCAAAAATTACCTGTTCAATCTGGTTTTACGAATACTGCATCTGTGATAGCTCAGGGCTTCCATCCGTATTTGGCTGAGTGGTCACCTTACCATGGGGCAGCATATGCAGTGATCGAAGCAACTGCTCGATTGGTTGCTGCTGGTGGAGAATGGTCTAAGGCTCGTTTCTCATACCAAGAGTACTTTGAGCGAATGGATAAGAAAGCTGAACGTTTTGGTCAGCTTGTATCTGCCCTTCTAGGTTCTATTGAAGCACAGATTCAGCTAGGACTCCCATCTATTGGTGGTAAGGACTCTATGTCAGGTACCTTCGAAGACTTGACAGTGCCTCCAACTCTTGTTGCATTTGGTGTAACAACAGCAGATAGTCGAAAAGTTCTGTCTCCAGAATTTAAGGCAGTGGGAGAATGGATTTACTATATCCCAGGGTCAGTCTTATCTCAAGAAATTGATTTTGAGACTGTAAAGGCAAACTTTACACAGTTTGCAAGCCTTCAACGTGAATATACAATTAGTGCAGCATCAGCAGTTAAATATGGTGGAGTACTTGAAAGCTTAGCTCTTATGAGTATGGGAAATCGTATTGGAGCAAAAGTAAACTTAACAGATCTGTCAACTTGTTTAACTGGTCAGCTAGGTGGCTTTGTCTTTACATCTACAGAGGAGATTCCAAATGTAGCTAAGATTGGACAAACAACCCAATCATTTACGGTCAATGTGAACGAAATTGACATGGATGGCTTGAATCTACTCAATGCTTTTGAAGGAAAATTAGAAGCAGTTTACCCAACTGAATTTGAACAATCTAAAATTTTAGAGGACGTCCCAGCACTTGTCTCTGATATAGTTATCAAAGCTAAAGAGAAAGTGGTTGAGCCGCTGGTTTATATCCCAGTCTTCCCTGGAACCAACTCAGAATACGACTCAGCCAAAGCTTTTGAAGCAGCTGGAGCCAAGGTCAATCTAGTTCCCTTTGTTACTTTGGATGAAGCGACTATTGTCAAGTCCGTTGACATAATGATTGACAACATTGACAAGGCGAATATCATCTTCTTTGCAGGTGGTTTCTCTGCTGCAGACGAGCCAGATGGGTCAGCTAAATTTATCGTCAACATTCTTCTCAACGAGAAGGTCAAGAAAGCCATTGATGCATTCATCGCTCGTGGCGGTCTTATCATTGGTATCTGTAATGGATTCCAAGCTCTAGTCAAATCTGGTCTTCTTCCATATGGAAACTTTGAAGAAGCAGGTGCTAGCAGTCCGACTCTCTTTTACAATGATGCCAATCAGCACGTGGCTAAGATGGTTGAAACCCGTATTGCCAATATTAACTCGCCTTGGCTGGCTGGTGTGCAAGTAGGAGATATTCATGTCATTCCGGTTTCACATGGTGAAGGGAAATTTGTTGTAACGGCTGAGGAATTTGCTGAGCTACGTGACAATGGTCAGATTTGGAGCCAGTACGTAGACTTTGACGGTCAGCCAAGCATGGATAGTAAGTATAATCCAAATGGCTCACTCTACGCTATTGAAGGAATTACAAGTAAGAACGGTCAAATCATTGGTAAAATGGGTCACTCAGAACGTTATGAAGACGGCCTTTTCCAAAATATTCCAGGTCAGAAAGACCAGAAATTGTTTGAAAGTGCCGTTCGTTATTTCCAAGCGGGTCAAGATAACACTGGCTTTTAAGAGAAAGTAATCAAAAAGGAGTCTACTTGGCCTGTCAGGCCAGGTTTTCTCCCTTTTCAGGATAAAAGAATTTAGGTAAAAAAATGACATACGAAGTAAAGTCACTTAATGAAGAATGTGGTGTTTTCGGTATCTGGGGACATCCAGATGCGGCTAAATTGACTTATTTTGGGCTCCATAGTCTTCAGCACCGTGGTCAAGAGGGGGCGGGAATCCTTTCTAATGATCAGGGGCAACTAAAGCGCCATCGTGACATGGGGCTTCTATCAGAAGTTTTCAAAAATCCTACCAAATTGGACAAGTTGACAGGATCTGCTGCCATTGGACATGTGCGTTATGCGACTGCAGGAGAAGCTTCTGCAGATAATATCCAGCCTTTCATTTTTCGCTTTCATGATATGCAGTTTGGGCTGGCTCATAATGGGAACCTAACTAATGCAGAATCTCTTAAGAAAGAATTGGAGCAAAGAGGCGCTATTTTCAGCTCAACTTCGGACTCGGAAATCTTGGCTCACCTGATTCGCCGTAGTCACAATCCTAGTCTCATGGGTAAAATTAAGGAGGCACTCAGTCTTGTCAAAGGTGGGTTTGCTTATATTCTACTTTTTGAAGACAAGTTGATTGCGGCGCTTGACCCAAATGGCTTCCGTCCTCTTTCAATCGGGAAAATGGGCAATGGAGCAGTTGTGGTTTCTTCTGAAACCTGTGCTTTTGAAGTGATTGGTGCTGAGTGGATTCGCGATGTGAAGCCAGGAGAGATTGTTATCATTGATGACAGTGGCATCCAGTATGATAGTTATACGAATGATACCCAGCTGGCGATTTGCTCTATGGAGTATATCTACTTTGCTCGTCCTGACTCCAATATCCATGGTGTTAACGTTCATACAGCCCGCAAGAGAATGGGGGCTCAATTAGCGCGTGAATTCAAACACGAGGCGGATATCGTAGTCGGTGTTCCGAATTCTTCTCTAAGCGCAGCTATGGGCTTTGCGGAAGAATCTGGTCTGCCAAACGAAATGGGTCTGATCAAAAACCAATATACACAACGCACCTTTATCCAACCGACTCAAGAATTGCGGGAGCAAGGGGTGCGGATGAAATTGTCAGCTGTTTCAGGCGTTGTCAAAGGCAAACGTGTGGCTATGATTGATGATTCCATTGTTCGGGGGACAACTTCTCGTCGCATCGTTCAGCTTTTGAAAGAAGCGGGAGCGTCCGAGGTTCACGTTGCTATTGGCAGTCCTGCGCTAGCTTATCCATGTTTCTATGGGATTGATATCCAGACTCGTCAGGAACTAATCGCTGCCAATCATACAGTTGAAGAAACCTGCCAAATTATTGGTGCAGATAGCCTGACCTATCTTTCGATTGATGGTTTGATTAACTCTATCGGGATTGAAACAGATGCACCGAATGGTGGTCTCTGTGTCGCTTACTTTGACGGTGACTACCCAACTCCTCTCTACGACTATGAAGAAGAATATCGTAGAAGCTTAGGGGATAAGACGAGTTTTTACAAATAGACGGATGAGATTTTCCATGAAAGAAAAGGAAGAGGAGACAAAATGACAAATAAGAATGCATACGCTCAATCAGGTGTGGATGTTGAAGCGGGTTATGAAGTTGTTGAGCGGATCAAAAAGCACGTGGCTCGTACGGAGCGTGCAGGTGTCATGGGAGCTCTTGGTGGCTTTGGTGGCATGTTTGACCTTTCAAAGACAGGTGTTAAAGAGCCTGTCTTGATCTCAGGAACGGACGGTGTCGGCACCAAGCTCATGCTGGCTATCAAGTATGACAAGCACGACACGATTGGGCAGGACTGTGTGGCCATGTGTGTCAATGATATCATCGCTGCAGGAGCTGAGCCTCTTTACTTCCTTGACTACGTAGCGACAGGGAAGAATGAACCAGCCAAGCTAGAACAAGTCGTTGCTGGTGTGGCAGAAGGTTGTGTGCAGGCAGGCGCTGCCCTCATCGGTGGGGAAACGGCTGAAATGCCTGGTATGTATGGCGAAGATGACTACGATCTGGCTGGTTTTGCAGTCGGTGTGGCTGAAAAATCTCAAATCATAGACGGTTCAAGAGTAGCTGAAGGCGATGTTCTTCTCGGACTTGCTTCAAGTGGGATTCACTCAAATGGTTACTCACTCGTTCGTCGTGTCTTTGCCGACTACTCAGGTGAAGAAGTCTTGCCAGAATTGGAAGGCAAGAAACTCAAGGAGGTCCTTCTTGAGCCGACTCGTATCTATGTCAAGGCTGTCTTGCCACTCATCAAAGAAGAATTGGTTAACGGGATTGCCCACATCACAGGCGGTGGTTTCATCGAAAATGTCCCACGGATGTTTGCGGCTGACCTAGCTGCGGAAATTGAAGAAGACAAGGTTCCAGTCCTCCCGATTTTCAAAGCCCTTGAAAAATACGGTGAAATCAAGCACGAAGAAATGTTTGAAATCTTCAATATGGGTGTGGGACTCATGCTGGCAGTTAGCCCTGAAAATGTAGGTCGCGTCAAGGAATTGTTGGATGAACCAGTCTATGAAATTGGTCGCATCGTCAAGAAAGAAAACGAAAGTGTCATCATCAAATGAAAAAAATAGCGGTTTTTGCCTCTGGTAATGGCTCAAATTTTCAGGTGATTGCCGAAGAATTTCCGGTGGAGTTTGTTTTTTCAGACCATCGTGACGCCTATGTGCTGGAACGTGCAGACAAGCTCGGCGTCCTGTCCTATGCTTTTGAACTCAAGGAGTTTGAGAACAAGGCGGACTACGAAGCAGCTCTTGTCGAGCTCTTGGAAGAACACCAGATTGACTTGGTTTGTTTGGCGGGTTATATGAAAATCGTCGGGCCAACTTTGCTCGCTGCTTACGAGGGTCGGATCATTAACATTCATCCAGCCTACCTTCCAGAATTTCCAGGAGCTCATGGGATTGAGGACGCTTGGAATGCTGGGGTTGCTGAGAGCGGCGTGACCATTCACTGGGTGGATTCCGGTGTGGATACAGGCAAGGTCATCAAACAAGTCCGTGTGCCACGTCTAGCAGATGATACTATCGAAAACTTTGAAGCTCGGATTCATGAGGCGGAGTACAAGTTGTATCCAGAGGTGCTGGATAGCTTGGGAGTGGAGAGAAGATAAAAGAGGATTATTATGAATAAAGTAGTTGATAATTTATTAAAAAATGTAGAGGAATTTGAAATGTTCTTTAATGAATACGAAAAACAATTTTATCCTGAAATCAGAAAAGCGAGAAAAATGTTATTGTTATTCCTTTGTCTGTTGATTGTTTTTATGTCTGGAGACTTAATTCTTCTTCGATTTTTTTCAGATTCATCTTATTGGAAGGTTAGCCTTATAATTACTCTAATTGTTTTATTGTTTTTCATTATTTATGATCGAAAATTTAACAAAGTCTCAATGGGAGCACCTAGTAAATTCACTGAATTATGCAATGAAGTAAAGTCTACCTTGAATCGTCTTTATGGAGCTGATGCAGAGAAGGTAGCTAAAATGCTAGTTAGTGATTTGAGTAACAAACGAAATGAACAAATACAAAAATATGAAAATGTAGTAAAATCAATTGGCGCTATTGGGATGATTCTAGTAACAGCTTTTATTACGTTATCTTTAAATAAATTATTTGTAACAGATACAACGGGTATTTCGGTTGATACGTTTTTAGGGCTGATCATTTTTGTATTTGTAGTAGTACTATTTATTAGATTCATAGATCATTCGATTAAAAATATCATTAAATATCCTCCGTTTGGAAAGGCTTCAAAAGAAGTTTACCTATCAGATGTTCTATCTGTGGTAAAATATACACTTTTAGAAAAGGAACAAAAATGACAAAGCGAGCACTTATTTCAGTCTCAGACAAAGCAGGCATTGTTGAATTTGCCCAAGAACTCAAAAAACTCGGTTGGGAGATCATCTCGACAGGTGGAACAAAGGTTGCCCTCGATAGTGCTGGGGTAGAGACCATTGCTATTGACGACGTGACTGGCTTCCCAGAAATGATGGATGGTCGTGTCAAGACCCTGCACCCGAATATCCACGGTGGGCTCCTCGCTCGTCGTGATCTCGATAGCCATTTAGAGGCGGCTAAAGATAATAATATTGAGCTTATTGACCTTGTGGTGGTCAACCTTTATCCATTCAAGGAAACGATTCTCAAATCAGATGTGACATACGCTGATGCGGTGGAGAATATCGATATCGGCGGGCCATCTATGCTTCGTTCAGCAGCTAAAAACCACGCCAGCGTAACAGTTGTGGTAGACCCTGCTGATTATGCTGTAGTTCTTGAAGAATTGTCAGCCAATGGCGAAACTACTTACGAAACTCGCCAACGTTTAGCAGCAAAAGTTTTCCGCCACACAGCGGCTTATGATGCCTTGATTGCAGAGTATTTTACTACTCAAGTCGGAGAAAGCAAGCCTGAAAAATTGACCTTGACTTATGACCTCAAGCAAGCTATGCGTTACGGTGAGAACCCTCAACAGGATGCGGACTTCTACCAAAAAGCCTTGCCGACAGACTACTCGATTGCTTCAGCAAAACAGCTCAACGGTAAAGAATTGTCCTTCAATAACATCCGTGACGCTGATGCGGCCATTCGTATCATTCGTGACTTCAAAGGCCGTCCAACTGTTGTGGCTTTGAAACACATGAACCCATGCGGTATCGGTCAAGCTGATGACATCGAAACTGCTTGGGATTACGCTTATGAGTCTGACCCGGTGTCTATCTTTGGTGGAATTGTCGTCCTTAACCGTGAGGTGGATGCTGCGACAGCTGAGAAGATGCATGGTGTCTTCCTTGAAATCATCATTGCACCGAGCTATACAGATGAAGCGCTAGCCATTTTGACCAACAAAAAGAAAAACTTGCGTATCCTCGCCTTGCCATTTGATGCTCAAGATGCTAGTGAGGTAGAGGCAGAATACACAGGTGTTGTTGGTGGTCTCCTTGTTCAAAATCAAGACGTGGTCAAAGAGAGCCCAGCTGACTGGCAAGTGGTGACCAAGCGCCAACCAACTGAGACAGAAGCGACAGCTCTTGAGTTTGCTTGGAAGGCAATCAAGTATGTGAAATCAAACGGTATCATCGTGACCAACGACCACATGACACTTGGTGTTGGCCCGGGTCAGACTAACCGTGTGGCCTCTGTTCGTATCGCCATTGATCAAGCTAAAGATCGTCTTGATGGTGCTGTGCTTGCTTCCGACGCCTTCTTCCCATTTGCCGATAACGTGGAAGAAATCGCCAAAGCGGGTATCAAGGCTATCATCCAGCCTGGGGGCTCGGTTCGTGACCAAGAGTCTATCGAAGCTGCGGACAAATATGGTTTGACTATGGTCTTCACAGACGTGAGACATTTTAGACATTGATAACCGACCTGTCCATTTTCGATATGTTTTTCCTTTTAAAGACTTCCGGGTAAAGGAAGAAATGGCTTAGTTAGTCAGGAAATTTGTTTGTTTGACTAAAGTAAGCCAACATACTCTCAATAAAACAAAAATCAAAAAAGCTATCAATTCAGTTAATTGATAGCTTTTTGTTTAAATAAGTGTTCATATTATATATTTTAGCAAACAAATTAAAGGTATCTAACAAAATAACTTTTCATTTTAGGTAAAACACGATATAATATAAACATCAATGAAAGCGCTTTTATAAAAGGGTGTAAGTGCTTGATAAAGTTCGTTTTTTACTACTATTAACGACTTTTATCAGAGGCAATAAACTTGATCTTATAAAAGTCTCCGCGTTTGTAACTCTCAACATATTCCAGGATTTGTCCAGTACTTTCAAGCTGAGTAGTTTTCACTTGATGTACAGAAGGAAATTGAGGATCGATTCCTAGTTTTTCAGCTACATGCTTAGGTGTTGGGAAAACAATTTCGTTGATTTCTTCAAAGGGTTCATCGTTCATATGAATATGATAATCTGCTTTGAAGCGACCATAAATAGAACTATAGTACTCTAAGTTTGGATAGTTCGCATTTACATATTGTTCTGGGATATAGGATTGCTGATAGATATAGGTCACACCATTGGTTTCTCTGACCCGTTCGATCCTATAATAGAATTGGTTGCTCTTTAGACCGAGTTTGTCTAGAATGGCTCCATCGTTTCCACGCTCAATGGATAAGACAGTGACATGGTCACTTTGGGATGGAAAAACCTCTACATCAGAAAATTCGACTAGTTTATGCTTACGGGCTCTAGATACGAAGGTGCCTTTTCCTTGCTGGCGGATAATATATCCGTCGTTGGCAAGATCGTTTAGTGCTCTGACGACAGTGATAGAACTAACATCATACATCTGTATCAATTCAGCCTCAGTGTAAAACTTATCACCATTTTCAAATTGACCAGAAATGATTTTTTGTTTTAGTTCATCTTTTATGTATTGGTATTTAGGGATTGCCATTATTTTTTCACCTCACTTCTATTCCCTCTTACTAGAATTTTACCATATTTTCTAAAAAATAGTTCAAAACTATTGACTTTTTTTCAAAATATTATTATATTAATTAATGAAAGAGTTTTCTTTGAAAGAGGGTGAGCGTTTGGCAAGGTTTGAAGTGTCTAATAATTTTCTACTAGATCAGAAGCCATTTAAGGTGTTATCAGGTGCAATCCACTACTTCCGAGTGCATCCAGATGACTGGTATCACTCGCTTTACAACTTAAAAGCTTTAGGATTTAATACGGTTGAGACTTATATTCCTTGGAATGTACATGAGCCTGAGAAGGGATGTTTTAATTTTCAAGGACAGTTGGATTTAGAAAAGTTCTTGCAGACAGCTCAAGACTTAGGACTTTATGCTATTGTTCGACCGTCGCCTTTCATCTGTGCAGAGTGGGAGTTTGGTGGCTTACCAGCTTGGCTCTTGACAGAAGACATGAGAATTCGTTCATCTGATCCCAGATTTATTGAGGCCGTAGCGGCTTACTACGATGAACTGCTTCCTCGCTTAACACCTAGATTATTGAATCGGGGTGGCAATATTCTCATGATGCAGGTTGAGAATGAGTATGGTTCCTATGGTGAGGATAAAGCTTATCTCAGAGCTGTCAGAGACCTAATGATAGAGCGAGGCATAACCTGTCCACTCTTTACCTCAGATGGCCCCTGGCGAGCAACTTTAGAAGCAGGTACACTGATTGATGAGGATTTGTTGGTTACTGGAAACTTTGGCTCTCGAGCAGATGAAAATTTTGCTTCGATGAAAAAATTTTTCCAAGAGCACGACAAGAAGTGGCCACTCATGTGTATGGAATTTTGGGACGGCTGGTTTAATCGCTGGAAGGAACCTATTATTACAAGGGATCCTGAAGAGTTGGCAGAAGCCGTTCATGAGGTTCTCAAGCAAGGTTCGATCAATCTTTATATGTTTCATGGGGGAACCAACTTTGGTTTCATGAATGGTTGTTCAGCGCGTGGAACAATTGATCTCCCGCAAGTCACTTCCTATGACTACGATGCCTTGCTAAATGAAGCTGGAAATCCAACACCTAAGTATTTTGCAGTTCAAAAGATGTTAAAGACTTATTACCCAGAATTTCCACAAATGGAACCTCTGGTGAAAGGCAGCTTTGAACAAAAAAATATTTCCTTGAGCGACAAGGTTAGTTTGTTTGAAACTTTGGCGGATTTGGCAGAGCCTGTTCAAAGTCTCTATCCTAAAAAGATGGAGGAACTAGGACAGAACTACGGTTATCTACTCTATCATACAGAAGCTGACTGGGATGCAGATCAAGAAAAGATTCGTATTATTGACGGTCGCGATCGGATGCAACTTTTTATTGACCAAGAGCATATTGCTACCCAATATCAAACTGAAATTGGTGCAGATATCTTTGTCGATAGACAGGTCAAAAGAAAGCATAGTATTGACATCCTCGTAGAAAATATGGGTCGAGTCAACTACGGCCATAAACTCTTGGCAGATACTCAAAGAAAAGGCATCCGAACAGGGATCTGCAAGGACCTACACTTCATGCTAGATTGGCAACACTACTGCCTTACTCTCGATCAACCTGAAAAGATTGACTTTTCAAAAGAATGGTACCCGGGGCATCCAGCTTTCTATGCCTTTGATTTTAACCTAGAAATGAAAGCGCTTAAAGATACATATCTTGATTTGACAGATTTTGGGAAAGGCGTCGCTTTTGTCAATGGAGTCAATATTGGACGTTTCTGGAATGTCGGGCCAACCTTATCTCTTTATATTCCTCATGGCCTTCTAAAGGAAGGAGCAAACCGTATCATTATTTTTGAGACGGAAGGGGAATTTAAAGATTCTATTCATCTTGTTAACCAACCTACATTTAAAAATATAAAGGGGGAAAATTTATGACAATCGTAGGGAATCGAATCGACGGACGTCTGATTCATGGACAAGTAGCCAACCTTTGGACTACTAAGCTTAATGTGACACGCATCATGGTAATTGATGACGAAGTGGCACAAAACGATATTGAAAAGAGCGGACTCAAGTTGGCAACGCCACCAGGAGTGAAGCTCAGCATTTTGCCAATCGCTAAAGCAGCAGAAAACATCTTGGCTGGTAAATATGACTCACAACGACTCTTTATCGTTGCTCGTAAACCAGACCGTTTCCTTCGTTTGGTAGAGGCTGGTGTGCCACTAGAAACACTTAATGTCGGAAATATGTCTCAATCAGACGAAACTCGTCCAATCACTCGCTCTATCAATGTGGTTGATGCAGATGTAGAAGCTTTCCACAAACTGCATGAAAAAGGCGTGAAGCTGACAGCTCAGATGGTTCCAAATGATCCGGTTTCGGACTTTATGAATTTGTTAAAATAAGGAAAAATTTTTAGGAGGTCTTTGTCATGATACAATGGTGGCAAATTTTACTACTCACTCTGTACTCAGCTTATCAAATCTGCGATGAGTTGACGATCGTTTCTTCAGCAGGTTCACCTGTATTTGCTGGATTTATCACAGGTCTCATTATGGGAGATATGGGTACAGGTCTGTTCATCGGTGCTTCTCTTCAATTGGTAGTACTCGGTGTTGGTACATTCGGTGGTGCATCTCGTATTGACGCCACTTCTGGTGCGGTTCTTGCGACTGCCTTCTCAGTATCTCAAGGGCTTGATCCAGAACTTGCTATTGCTACAATTGCTGTGCCGGTAGCAACTTTGTTGACATACTTCGATATTCTTGGTCGTATGACTACAACTTACTTCGCTCACCGTGTGGATGCCGCGATTGAACGCTTTGACTACAAAGGCATCGAACGCAACTATCTCCTTGGTGCGATTCCTTGGGCTCTTTCTCGTGCCCTCCCAGTCTTCTTTGCCCTTGCCTATGGTGGAGCCTTTGTAACAACTATCGTTACAGGTCTCGCTAATGTACAATGGTTGGCGAACGGTCTAAAACTGGCGGGTCAAATGCTTCCAGGCCTTGGATTTGCAATCTTGCTTCGTTATCTTCCAGTTAAACGTAACCTTCACTATTTGGCACTTGGATTTGGTTTGACAGCTATGTTGACAGTGCTTTATAGCAATGTTCAAAGTCTTGGTACTGCAGTATCTAGTATTGTTGGTTCTGAAGTGTTCTCTAAACTTCCAAAAGAACAAGCCATTACTTTTGTTAACAACTTCAAGAGTGTATCTATGATTGGTATTGCTATCATTGGTGTCTTCCTTGCAGTACAACACTTCAAAAACAGCCAACGTACAGTCGTAGCTGCTCCAGTAACTGAATCAGAAAGCGGGGAAATTGAAGATGACGAATTCTAATTACAAACTAACAAAAGAAGATTTTAAACAGATTAATAAACGTAGCTTGTTTACCTTCCAATTGGGTTGGAACTATGAGCGTATGCAGGCTTCTGGTTACCTTTACATGATTTTGCCACAATTACGTAAAATGTATGGAGACGGTACACCTGAACTGAAAGAAATGATGAAATTGCATACGCAATTCTTCAATACTTCACCATTCTTCCACACGATTATCACTGGTTTTGACCTTGCTTTGGAAGAAAAAGATGGCGTCAAATCAAAAGATGCGGTCAATGGTATCAAGACAGGTCTCATGGGACCATTCGCTCCCCTTGGAGACTCAATCTTTGGATCATTGGTACCAGCGATTATGGGTTCAATCGCAGCAACTTTAGCTGTTGCAGGAAACCCAGCAGGTATCTTCTTGTGGATCGCTGTGGCAGTTGCTTATGACATTTTCCGCTGGAAACAATTGGAATTTGCCTATAAAGAAGGGGTTAACCTCGTCAACAATATGCAAAGTACTTTGACAGCTTTGATTGATGCTGCATCTGTACTTGGTGTCTTCATGGTCGGTGCCTTGATAGCTAGCATGATTGGTGTTGAAGTTTCTTGGGCTCCACACATCGGGGATAAAGCAATTGAAATTCAAGATATGCTTAACCTCATCTTCCCACGTTTGGTACCAGCCATCATCACGGGTGTAATCTTCTGGTTGCTTGGACGTAAGGGTATGAACTCTACAAAAGCTATCTTGCTCATTGTCCTTGCAGCAATTGCCTTCTCAGCATTTGGCCACTTCTTCTTTGGAATGGCATAATGGAGTAATTTATGAGTAAGCGATTAGTATTAATTAGCCACGGTCGTTTCTGTGAAGAGTTAAAACACAGTACAGAGATGATAATGGGCCCACAAGAGTCCATCCATAGTGTTGCCTTGCTTCCAGAAGAAGGACCAGATGATTTTTTGGCAAAATTTTTAGATACTATCAAAGATTTTGATGACTATCTGGTATTTGCAGATCTCTTGGGAGGCACACCATGTAATGTTGTTAGTCGCTTGATTATGGAAGGTAAAGAAATTGAACTCTATGCTGGTATGAATTTACCAATGGTCATTGAGTTTATCAATTCTTCCTTGATCGGCGCCGACAGCAACTATCAAGAAAAAGCGGCCGAAAGCATTGTGAAAGTCAACGACCTCTTAGCAGGATTTGCTGACGATGATGAAGACGAGTAGGCAGGTGTCGAAAAAAGTCTTGTAGACACCAGTCACTATTTAGGGATTTATAGACTACAAATGAGGGGAGAGGGAGCTTTTCCTCTCCTCTTTTTTAAAAATAAATGTTTGAAAACATTCGAATAAAATAGAAAGGAAACAAAAAAGAAAATGCTTAATTATTCAAGAGAGCAATTAGTAGACTTAGGAGCTGAAATCACCACGCGCGAAATCCACCAACAACCACAAGTTTGGCAGACAGCCTTCGATGCTTATAAAGCTCACCAAACCGAAATTGAGGCATTCTTAGACTCGATTGATGGTAAGCATGACTATATCAAGGTTATCTTTACTGGGGCGGGTACTTCAGCCTATGTGGGGGATACTTTGATTCCCTATCTCAGAAGTATTTACGATGAGCGAAAATGGAATTTCAACTCGGTTGCGACAACGGATATTGTAGCCAATCCTTTGACTCATTTGCGTAAGCATGTTCCGACAGTCTTGGTTTCCTTTGCTCGTAGTGGTAATTCTCCTGAGAGTGTAGCAACAGTCGATTTAGCTAAACAGTTGGTAGATGAGCTTTATCAGGTAACAATTACCTGTGCAGCAGAAGGGAAATTAGCCCAGCAGGCTCATGGAGACGAGAGAAACCTGCTCTTGCTCCAACCATCTCCATCCAACGATGCTGGTTTTGCTATGACATCGAGCTTTACTTCTATGATGCTAACGGCTTTACTAGTCTTTGATAAATCCGAACTTGCAGTAAAAGAGGAAAAAGTTGCGTCTTTGATTGCTTTAAGCCAGCAAACTTTAGACCGAGTAGATGAGATTCAAAATTTGGTAAACTTAGACTTTAATCGTGTAATCTATCTTGGAGCAGGCTCCTTCTTTGGTCTAGCCCATGAAGCTCAATTGAAGATTCTAGAATTGACGGCCGGCCAAGTGGCAACAATGTATGAAAGTCCAGTCGGCTTTCGACATGGACCAAAGTCCTTGGTCAATGAGCAGACAATTGTCCTGATTTTTGGATCAAAAGATCCATATACCAAGCAATACGATCTAGATTTAGTCAGAGAAGTTGCTGGGGATGAGATTGCCCGCAAGGTTATTTTGCTGACAGACAAGGCAGAAGGATTGGCAAAAGTAGAAGAAGTAGAAATGGCAAGTGAATTACTGGACGATGTCTATCGGACCTTCCCTTATATCATTTATGGCCAGCTTTTTGCTTTGCTTACTTCTTTGAAAGTTAAAAATCGACCAGATACACCTTCGCCAACTGGTACAGTTAACCGTGTTGTGCAGGGAGTTGTTATTCATCCCTTTGCTAAATAGGAAAAAAGAGGATTAATTGCAGTGCTTGGCTTTACTCAATAGGATTTAAGCGAACAAGATTCTTTCCAAAAGTGCCCACAGCTGGTTTGATAAAGTAGAAGAAACTCTTTAATAAGTAGGTGTTTTTAGAATGGGTACTGTGTTATAGTAAAAGAAGTATGGGATAGGAATTGCTAAAGAAGATTCGGATTTCCCTCTTTTACATTTTCATCACAAGGAGTTATTATGAAATCGTATCAAAAAACTATATTTGGAGAGTTTCAAGGGCAAAACATTTTTCGCTTCACCTTTGAAAACGATCTGGGCTATCGTCTCAGTGTTATGAACTATGGGGCGACAATACTGGAATACCAAACACCAGATAAAAAAGGCCAGTTTGCTAATGTTATTTTAGGATTTGATCAATTTAAAGATTATATTGGCAATAGCCCTAAACATGGAGCCAGTATTGGACCTGTAGCTGGTCGTATTGCCGGGGCAAGTTTTGAATTGGGGGGAGAAACCTATCATCTAGAAACCAATAATGGTCAAAATTGCAATCACAGTGGGTCTACTGGTTGGGACAGTGCTGTTTTTCAAGTGGAAGAAGTCACTGACGAAGGCCTAGTTCTTTTTACAGAAAGAGCAGATGGGACTGGAGGTTTTCCAGGTCATCTCAAGGTTTGGATTTCTTATACACTTTCTGAAAAAGGGGAGCTGGAAATTTCTTATCAGGTACAAACTGACCGAGATACTCTTATCAATCCAACCAACCATAGCTATTTTAATCTTTCAGCTGATTTTGCTCAGACCATTGATGACCATGTCTTTCAGGTAGATAGCCTGGGGGTTTATCCAATTGCGGCGGATGGAGTACCAGCTAAAGAGGTAGAAACAAGTGATTTTGTAAAGCATCTGCAGCAAGCGATGCTTCTGAAGGACCTCTTTGCTGAAAAGGATGAGCAGGTTCGATTGGTGTCAGGCCTAGATCATCCTTTTGCACTAAAACCAGGACATGAAACGGCAGGCTTCCTCTATCATCAGGAATCTGGGCGTTTCTTGACCTTTAAGACAGAAGCACCATGTTTGGTGGTCTACACCGCAAATTGTGTAGATGAAGAAATTCGCTTTGCTGGTCAAACAATGAAACAACACAATGGAGTAGCTCTTGAAATGCAGGCTCTTCCTGATGCTATACATAGCCATCAGAAAGACCAGGTCATTGTTAGGGCTGGTCAGGAGTTTACTAGCACAACCACTTATCATGCAATTGCTAAATAAAATCGAAGGATATTTAAATAGATAACTAAATACAGGTTGGAAGAATTTTAAATAAAAATATAGATTTGATTTGTATACAATGTAAGGAGCGTCAAAAGAATTTGACGCTTTTTTTCATGATAAATATGCTAAAATAGGAACAATAGCATTGAGTAAGACATTTTACAATGACATTCGTAATGAAGAAATTTTTGGGGAGGGCATAATGGCTAAAATAAGTAATGAAATATTAGGGTTCATTTTTACATTTTCTTATCTAGGTCTTCTTGTTTGTCTTTGGATATGGTATGGTTCGAATTTTGTATTTCTGTGTGTAATTTTTTGGGGGTTGCCATTGCTTTTAATAAGTATCCCTTGGTTGGGTATATGGATTTTTACAAGATTAAAGTCTTTAGTTTTAGTAGGCTATCTTGCTAGCTTATTAAACGTTTTTTATCTTTTGCCAATTTTTAAAGATTTTCAATTATTGAGAATTACAGATACGGCAGGGAACATTATCTCTTTGGTACCTTGGCTATCTCTTGCAATCACTCTATTTGATAGTATATTTTTGTTCGTTGCCACCCTAGGCTTTTATAAAAATTTTATTTTAGAATTACCTAAAAAAGATGATTTAGATAAGGACTTGTTATAAAAAAGCAAATCAAATGGAGCCTTGTGACTATAGTTGGATTAATAATAGGAGGGGTTATGATATTTAGTTTTCAAAAAAAAGAACAGACGGCTTTGAATGGCGTAATTTGAGTTAGATTAAAAATTGATGATGTTAATTTTAGGAGACGTCGTACGGACATCTGGTTATGATCCTAAAGAGATGCTAGTTTGGGAAAGAGACATTGCTGTTACAAAAACGACTAATGGTATTAAAATTATATATTTAGGAGAGAATAATGACGATAACAGATAAAGATTATAGATATATTGTTGATTATGTTTATAAAGTGGATACTCTAAAAGTGAGTAGATCTTATAGTAATGATGGTTTTGTTGCAAATGATCGGTTTAAAGTAATTTCCAGTCCCGTAGGCAACCCCTCCAATAGCATGCAGGCGCTCCTGTGGATAAAAAAAGGGAATGTGGATTATAGTCATGTAGTGATTGCCTATGCAGAGACGAATAGTTCGGATATAAAGGATATTGAAACGGATTTACAGTCTTTAGGGCTTGGGAGGGATAAACTACAACTTCTTTCCGGTCTGAATTCTGCGAAAGTAGTAGATTCTCAGTTTGTGACGGCACTAGGTTACACCAATGTTAGTTAAAACAGCTATTTATGTTATACTATAAGGTAATTGGGACTATTTACTTTATAGAATGGTATAAGGAGGTATGTTAATGAATAAGCATAAAAAATGGGGTATTATTGCTTTGATCATTTGTATTATAGGAGGGATTATAATGTTTAGTTTGAATCACCAAAAAGAAAAAACATTGGAAGAGAAAATGAGAATCGAACAGGATAGGATAGCACTATTTGTAGTTAATAGAGTAAAATTAAAAACACAGAATCCGATTGAAACTATAGAATTCATAGAATTCAGAAAAAATGAAACAACAGGGACCTGGCGAATAACACTTGTAATCAATGGAGCGGCAACAATATCCCTATCAGAGGATGCTTTTGGGGATGTTATACGGACATCTGGATTATTTAGAAGACATGTCTGTTGACGAGACGGATGCTCCTTATACAAAGACAATTGATAATATAAAGATTAGCTATCTGGGGGAAACTAAGGATGACGACTGAGAGAGATTATAGATATATTGTTGATGATGTTTATGCTGTAGATTCTCATAAAGTGAAAGTTCCTTTAAAAAAAGGGGCAGTAGTGGCACAGGGGAAATTTAAAATTATAACAGCTCCTGTTGACAATACCTCCAACGGTATGCAGGCTATGGTAGTTGCTCCTGTGGATAAAAAAGGGAATGTGGATTATAGTCATGTAGTGATTGCCTATGCAGGGACGAATAGTTCGGATATGAAGGACATTGAAACGGATTTACAGTCTTTAGGGCTTGGGCGGGATAAACTACAACTTCGTTCCGGTCTAAATTCTGCGAAAGTAGTAGATTCTCAGTTTGTAACAGCCTTGAATTATGCCAAGGAGGTGGAGGAAGAGGTCAGGCAAAAACATCCCACTGCCAAAATTACAACAGCAGGGCATTCATTAGGTGAGTCACTGGCTATGTATGTCGCTTTAAAGCGAGGTTATCCCAATATTGGTTTTAATGGGCCAGATATTCATAACTTGATTTCGAAAGAAGAAATCAAGTACATGCAAGAACATCCAGAACAATTTAGTAATTATCGTCATAAGTATGATGTTATTGGTAATGTTACGGGAAATACGACTCAAACAGCTATCTATCCCTATATCTATCCTGCAAAAGATAACTGGGGGGACAAGTTAGCATATCATAACTTGTCCCAGTGGCAATTTGATGAGAATGGCCGGTTAGTTGATTTGAACGGAAAACGTGTCACGAATCTCAAAGTAACGGCGCTAGCAGAAGCAACAGCAGGTATGTACCGCTACCAAAAAATCAAAAACTACCTCTCAGCAGATGGTTTGTCAAGTAGGGAAGAGATATACTTGGATAGTTTGCAGGGAATGGCTCTAGGGGAAGGAATGGCTAATGCGGCTCGAGCTGGTGCAGACGACATCAAGCACCTTCAAGAAGAGGTGGTGTCAAAAGTACAAGACCTATGGGATCAGCTTGATTTTAGTAGTTTCCGATACCTGAGTTATGACGAAGTTCTATCGACTTTTGCGTTTGCGGGTGTGACTCAGGATACAATTGTCAGTTCAGTTGAGCAAGATTTTGAGCAAATGAATCAAAAGGCTGAAAAACTAGCTACAGAGTTTGATACCCTTAACCAACAGATCATCCAAGTCATTGAGAATAAACTAGCTACAGATAAGGAATTGGCAGGAGAATTTAGAAAATGGAACAGTCGGATTTAGTCTTCCAAAAGCTAAAAGCAAAAGAAAAAGAGTATCATGATTTGGAAGATGAGTATCTAAAGCGGAAGGCAACTTTGATGAATCAACGTAATGAACTCTATGAACGTCGAGACCGCCTTGCCAGAATCGTCGAAGACGAAGCTGGTAAAATGGATGTTTTTCTTCAAAAGGGACAACACAGTTACCAAGATGGGGAACAGTTTTATAGGAGTTTACAACAATTGATGGAGGATTCTCAGTTTGCGTGTAGGCGTAGAGAAGATGAATTGCAGTACCATGAAGAGGTGTTAGATAGAGATTATCGTAAAAAGCAAGATGAGTTAGAACAGACAATCGGAGATTTAAGGAGGTCATATGCTCGCGCCATTAAATGAATATTACACAGATGAAGAATATGAATTTGCTTTACGTCAGATGTATCGAATGATGGAGAGGAATAGAATCTATACTATGGCAACAGTAATCTTAAATGAAAAAAATTCTTTGCAAAAAGATTATAAAGAAAAAGTAAGACAAAGTGCAGAGGAGACAAAAGTTGCTATTGGGAAAATAAAATCGCAGATGGATACGGCCATAAAAGGGCAAGTGAGAAAGAAGATTGAGCAAGTGACACAGGAAAAAACAGATGAATATGATAAGATTATATAAAAATTAAGAACCCTTGAAATGCAGGCTCTTCCTGATGCTATACATAGCCATCAGAAAGACCAGGTCATTGTTAGGGCTGGTCAGGAGTTTACCAGCACAACCACTTATCATGCAATTGCTAAATAAAAAAATAGGCAGGGATAGATATCCCGGCCTATTTTTTTATGTATTCATATCCATCCACAGACGGATGCAGTTTTTGGTGGAAGTGTTAAAATAATTTTACTCAGCAACAGACAGCTCGATACTTCCGGCGCTATCTCTCACAAAAACTTTTCCGCTACTTTTATCCAGTTGGCGTTTCAGTTTAGAACCAACCTCGTCATTTTCACCTGTAATAGATTGAAAATTATGGGGGACAGTGATGCTACCCATGCTTGTTTCTATATCAAATGAAAGAGTTTCAAGGCTTTCTTTGACTAAGTTTAGCTCAATGTCACCTAAGCTATTGTCAATATTGATATCGCCTGACAGAGTGAGTTGCTGAGAGTTAATGCTACCTGATGAAAGCTTAATTGTGCTATCTGATAGCTTACTTTTATTTAGGTTGATATCCCCTAGAGAATTTGCTAAATACCCTTTTTCAACAGTAGTGTTATCGATAGTCACACTGCCTGATGAGAGCTTAAGATCCAATTTTTGGATGGTCAGATCAGATAAAGAGACATCTCCAAGAGAATTCGATAAGTCTCCCGTGGAAATCGTACTGTTTTTGACGGTTAGGCTACCTGCTGAAAGACTGAGGTCTAATTTTTGAACGGTCAAGCCAGATAGGGAAACGTCACCTAGACTGCTGTTGCCTTTAAGGGTTGAAAGTTTTGTTCCCTTAGGTAGGCTGAGAGTAACCGTTGAACGCCCTCCTTCGTTGTCAAAAAGGTTCAAGATAGAACGGATGCCACTGCTCCAGCCGAAAGTTATCAGGGGCCTTGGTTGCTGAATCTTTAGAGTTCCTTGATTGGCTGAGGTAACAATTCGCTCAGAAGCTTCCTTGCCTTGATAATAGGTCAAATGAGTTTTGTCATCTTCTGATTCTTCAATGACTAGGTTTCGATTTCCGAGATCGATATCCAGAGCAGAAATATCGGAGAAGTCCTCGCTCTTTTTACTGTATTTGGTATGATTGGCTTGCAATAAGTGGTTTATGCCACCGGTTGCAGTTCCTGTAGCAATCAGGGCACCTCCTAGTAGGCAAGTTGAGATTCCGACAGTTAGTAATGTTTTTTTCCAGTTAGGCATGGCGTGCTCCTTTCTTTGAAAGTCGTTTCGCTAGCTTGATAAAGTTGTTTTTGGTGAACTGTATGAGTGGTGAAACACCTAAAGCGCAGAAAGCGGATAGTCCAAAACCTAGAAGGCTGATTCCAATAGTAAGTAGGAAGCTAGGAATAGAAACACCGAGAGAGATGGTCAGGCTGTCCCAGATCGAGCTGATACCAAAGACAAAAAAGGCGAAGGAGCCGATAGCTAGGACAAAAGCAAAGACTCCGATCAAGAAGAAGAAGACGAAGACTAAAATAGCGACGACTAGAGCTAACGGAATAGCTAGAGGTGCTGCCAGAATAGATAGGATAGCAATTTGGATAACATTCTTAGTATTCTTTGGCTCGTCTTCTTCTATGATCTTATCTAAGAGGTTGACCATGATTTCATGTGCAGCTTCACGAGGACTGCCGAGTTCGGCTATGACTTGTGCTTCATTTTCAGGGCCTGCTTCATCGAAATACTCAACAAAGTAGTCCATAGCTTCTTGGTAATCGTGTCTGGGGAGTTTCTTCAGATATTTATCTAACTGAGCGAGATATTCAGTTCTTGTCATGATGGATGTTCCCTTCTATAATATTGTTGATTGTACTAATATACTGATTCCATTCTTCTCTGAGCTTGTTGAGCTGGTCGTGCCCCGCACCTGTGAGAGAATAATATTTTCTTTTACGACCTTGAAACTCTTGTGAGTAGGTGGTTAGGTAGCTATTCTTTTCTAATTTTTTCAGAATTGGGTAAAGAGTGGACTCTTTGATATTGGCTAACAATTTAATGGTCTGGCTGATTTCATAACCATAGGAATCTTCTTTTTCTACGAGGGCCAAAATGAGAAACTCAATTAGGGCTGATGAGGTTGGGAAGTAATACACATTTTTTTCCTCCTTTATCAATATAAAAAATATTTATATATAATTATTTTATATATAAATTAT